>Ga0302046_10000722_pt1 | contig 32093 bp, 13 predicted proteins | sample RVTome_11_FD_200261 | JGI IMG/M metagenome (GOLD analysis project Ga0302046, IMG submission 200261) | Soil microbial communities from uranium-contaminated site in the Upper Colorado River Basin, Wyoming, United States - RVT147D111 (version 2) ...
AACAGCTTCGCAAGCTTCAGGATGCGTTCCTGATCATCAACAAGCGGTACGTGGAGGAGGTCGATCCGGCCGAACTGGCCGAGTATGCGATTGAGGGTATGTTGAAAGACCTCGATCCGCATTCGTCGTACATCGACGCCGAGGCTTTCCTCGAAGTGAACGAAAGCTACCAGGGCTCGTTCGGCGGCATCGGCATCTGGTTCGAGATGCCCAACGACACCGCCCAGGTCGTCTCTCCCATCGAAGACGGCCCGAGCGAGAAAGTGGGCGTCCACTCCGGCGACCGCATCATCGCTATCAACGATACGAGCGCGATAGGGCTCGACGACCAGGAGATCAAGAAACGCCTGAAAGGTCCGATCGGCACGGACGTGAAAGTGACGCTCCAACGCCTGGGCATGGACGCGCCCATCGAAGTGACCATCACACGCGACCGTATTCCGCTCTACTCGGTCAACAGCAACTACTTGCCCGATAGCCAGACGGGCTACATCCGGGTCAGCCGGTTTGCGCACACGACGTACCGCGAGTTCCGCGAACACCTCACAACGCTGCGCGAGCAGGGTATGGAACGCCTCATCCTCGACCTGCGCGATAACCCGGGCGGCATCATGGACGCCGCCGTCTTCATCGTGGACGAGCTCCTGGCAGACGACAAGATGATCGTCTATACCAAGGGCCGCAGCGTCCAGGATCAAGTGTTTCGCTCGTCGCGGCGCGGCCTGTTCGAGGATAAGCCTGTGATTGTGCTCGTCAACCACAATGCCGCCTCGGCCAGCGAGATCGTCGCCGGTGCCCTCCAGGACCACGACCGGGCGCTCATCGTCGGCCAGCGCACCTTCGGAAAAGGACTTGTGCAGAATCAGTTCACCCTGCCCGACGAGAGCCGGCTGCAGATGACGACGGCGCGCTATTACACGCCGTCGGGCCGCCTCATCCAGACGCCCTACGCCAACGGTGATCAGCGCGAGTACCTCGAACAGAAATACGCCTCCCTCGAAGAAGCCACCTTCAACCCGGCCGCCTACAAAGAGCGCATCCCGGACTCGTTGAAATACGAAACGGCGCACGGTCGCGTCGTCTTCGGCGGGGGCGGCATCTTGCCGGACTACGTCGTGGCGCCGGATACGATGATGGCCCCCATCGTGCGGGCTACCTTCAACGGGACGCTGCTCCTGCCCTTCCGCACCTGGTTCCAGCGCCATGAAAAGGCCCTGCGCCAGACGTGGGAGGACCGCCTGCCCGAGTTTATGGACGCCTACGCCGTAAACGAGGCCGCCTGGAACGATTTCTGGGAAGTCGCCACCGAAGACGCCGAACATCTCACGCTGACGAATGACCCCGAAGCAGCCTCGTTCAAGGATCGCGTCTTCACACATGCAGACCTGGATGCAAACCGCGAGACGATAGCCGTCTATTTGAAAGCCCTGCTCGCCCGTCAGCTCTACGGCAGCCGCGCCGCCTCGCCCCTGTTCAACCAGATCGACCCGATGTTCAACGAGGCGCAGAAGCTCTGGTCACCCGCCGAAGAACTGGCGCAGTACTACAACAGCGGCGCCGGCAACCTGGGTCGCTCGGGTTTCTAACAAGCCGGTGACCACGGCATCCTAAACCACCTCTTCACAGAGCCGATACCCCGTTTCCGGAGTATCGGCTCGGCTGTTATTTTTCGTGAACGTGTCAGGCCGGCCTTGCGTATTGGCACGTTATGTGATTATCCTGGGTGTTTCGCATCATGCGTTGCACCCCAACGAATACCAAACACACCCTACCGCGCCTGACACACCGATACGACGCTGCATCCCTGACCCCTCACATGCTCTGTCCGTCATGCGCACGCCTTCGCCTCTCTGCTGGACGGGTTGTGTCCTCCTCGGGTTTTTCTTGCTCTGCCCCCCCAAGGTCTGCGGCCAGGTAGCCCAGAGCACGTCGTCGTCGATCGCCCGGACGTTCTCGTTGAGTTTTCCGGTAGCCCCCCGGCATGCGGTCGTCGTCAGTGCGGAATACCTGAACATGGAGTCGTTGCCGGAGCCGCTGGCCGAACAACTCTACGTGAAGCCCGCCTGGCGCTACAAAGCCATCCCGATCACCCTCGGCTATTCGTACGCCTTGACCGACCCGAACAAGCGTATCGTGCCGGTGGTGGGGGTCGGCCTTTCCGGGTATCTCGGTTCCGTCAAACAGCTCGACGCCTACGATGCGGCCCCCTTCATGCTTCACAGCGGCGAGACGCTTCCTCACTCGCCGCGCCTTGCCTACCACCAGAAACTCGGGATAGGCTATGGTGCCCAGGTGAGCCTCGGCGTCCGGGCCGACCTGCACCGGAACCTGTTCGTGCTGGTTCAAAGCCGCGCCCGGTACGTCAACAGCCTGGCCTTCACGACCACGAACTACGACTTTCATGCCCGGTTCACGCGGGTTGACTTCGCCGTCGGGTTCGGCTTCAAGTTTTAGTTCCCGGCCGCAGGGTACGCCCTTTCCCTGGTCGGCCCTGGCCTATCCGGAGACCACGGATTAAGCGCTTCATCGCAGGCATAACCAGCCGCTCGCCTCTCTTCCTCCAGCGCGCCTCCAGCGTCCCTACCGCCTGTTCGTAAACGAACACCCGGTGTATTGCCAGCGGACACATGTCTGCGCTATCGGCCACGGCATATCACGGCCATCTTCCACACAAACAAAGGCTTGTGACAATCGGCACCGCTTTTGTTCTGAGAAAGTATGCTTCCCCTCGCGGCGGTCATGCCCTGTTGATTTTTCACCAGACAAATCATGCTGCATAATTACGTAAAGATGGCGCCGCGCACTCTCCGCAAGCAGAAAGGCTATGCGCTTATCAATTAATTTTTCGCCAGAAAAATTATGATCAAGAGCTACCTCAAAATCGCGCTGCGCAACCTGCATAAACACCGCAGCTATACGGCCCTTAACGTCGTGGGGCTCGGCCTGGGCGTCTTCTGCTGCCTGCTCATCCTCCTCTTCGTGCAGGATGAACGCAGCTACGACCGGTTTCACGAAAACGCCGACCGCATCTACCGGGTGACGGTGCACCAGACGTACGGCGGGCAAACGAATGACCACTTGCTGGCACCCGTAGGCATGGGCGCCACACTCGCCGCCGCGTTGCCCGCCGTCGAGCAGGCTACGAAGGTACGCAGCTATGCGTCCACCCTGGTCACCCGAGGCGATCAACCGTTTTACGAGGACGGCGTGTTCGCTGCCGACCCCACGTTCTTCGACGTATTCAGCTTCTCCCTGCTCCAGGGCAACCCGGAGACCGCCCTGGCCAACCCGCGCTCCGTCGTGCTGTGCGAGCACCTGACGCGCAAGTATTTCGGCGAAGAAAATCCGGTAGGCCAGTCGCTGAGGCTCAACACTACCGACTACGAAGTGACGGGCGTGGCGGCAGAGGTGCCTCATAACGCCCACTTCCACTTTCACCTGCTGCTCTCCTTCAACCCAGAATCGGTGTTCGGCAGCGTGGACAGCTGGGCCGGGGGCGCCTATCCTACCTACCTCCTGCTGGCGGAAGGCTACACGGCAGCGGATGTAGAAGCCGCTTTACCGCCCCTGAAGGCGAAGTATCTCAACGAAGAGCAGGCAGCCCGTATCGGCTACGGGTTTCAACCCCTCACGGCCATCCACCTCTACTCCAACCTCGAAGGGTCTGAACTCGAACCCACCGGGGACATCCGCTACGTCTACCTCTTTGCCACGATTGCGCTACTTGTCTTGCTGATTGCCTGCGTAAACTACATGAACCTGGCGACGGCACGCTCGGCGCGGCGGGCGCGCGAGGTGGGGGTGCGCAAGGCGTTGGGCGCCAACCGAAGCCATCTGCGGCGGCAGTTCCTCGGTGAATCCCTGGTGATGAGCAGCCTGGCGGTGGCGCTGGGCATCGCGCTGGTGGAACTGGCGCTGCCGACCTTCAATCGGCTCGTCCAGAAAGAAATCGCCGTTCAGTATCTGGGGCCGGATTCCATACTCCCCGTGCTGCTGGGGATCGTGCTGCTCGTGGGCCTCATCGCGGGGAGCTATCCCGCGTTCTTCCTGTCGGCCTTCAACCCGGCGCGTGTGCTGAAAAGCGCCACTGCCGGCAGCCGACGCGGATACTGGCTGCGCAGCGGGCTGGTCACCTTCCAGTTCGCCGTCTCCATCATGCTGATTGTCGCTACCGTGGTGGTCCAGCACCAGTTGAATTATGTGCAGACCAAACGCCTCGGCTTCGACAAGGAGCACGTCGTCGTGATTCGAACGCGGGGTGCCGTCAAAGACACGCGCGCCGCCTTCACAGAAGCCCTCGCGGGATTGTCCTCGGTAAAGAACGTCGCAGAAAACACGCCCACCGGCATGCATTTACGCGGCCCGGCCTATCCCGAAGGCTGGGATGAGGACGGTGAGGGCGTGATGACGTGGCTGACCTACATTGACTACGATTTCTTGCCCACGCTGGGCATCGAGATTGCGGAGGGACGCGCCCCGTCGGCGGACCATGCCACCGACGCCCGGGATGCGGTGCTCGTCAATGAGGCAGCCGTTCGCGAATACGGCTGGGACGACCCCGTCGGCAAAACGATTCGCCTCAACGACGAGCAGCACCGGGTCATCGGCGTCGTCAAAGACTACCACTATCGGTCTTTGAAGGAAGCAATCGCCCCCCTCGTCCTGATGATCGGGGCCGATCAGCTTGCCTACAGCGACATCGCCGCCCGCGTCTACCCGACCGACCTGCCCGCCACGCTCGCAGCCCTCGAAGCAACGTGGAAAACCTTCGCCCCGGATCGTCCGTTCGAGTACCGATTCCTGGACGAAGAGTTCGGCAAGTACTACCAGGCCGAGCAGCGGCTGGGCCGGATTTTCGGCGCCTTCTCTTTCCTGGCTATTCTGATCTCGTGCCTGGGCCTGTTCGGCCTTGCCTCGTTTACGACCGAGCAACGCACCAAAGAGATCGGCATCCGCAAGGTGCTCGGCGCATCCGCCTCCGGCCTCGTGGTGATGCTTTCGAAGGATTTCACGCGACTCATCGGGCTGGCTTTCCTCGTTAGTGCCCCGCTGGCCTACTTCGCGATGAACCAGTGGCTGGAGGACTTCGCCTATCGCATCGACATATCGTGGCCGATCTTTCTGACGGCGGGCCTGGCGGCCCTCGGGGTGGCCCTGCTGACGGTGAGTTACCAGGCGATCAAGGCGGCGCTGGCCGACCCGGTGAAGAGCCTACGCTATGAATAAGCATGGCCTAGCCATCCCGCATCGTAAGGGCGAGGCATGCCTCGCCCCGACACGGCGCCCTCTAACGCCATGCTGAAAAACTACCTCAAAATCGCGCTACGCAACCTGCATAAGCACAAGGGCTACGCCGTCATCAACGTAGCCGGCCTCGGCCTCGGCATCGCCGCGGCCACGCTGATCCTGCTCTATGCACGCAACGAGCTGACCTACGACCGTTTCCACGAACAGGCCGACGACATCTATCTCGTCTACAAAGAACGCGTGACGCCGACGGGCACGCAGGCGACCTACGGCACCTGGGTCCCGCTCCTCCAGCGGATGGAGCAAGACTTCCCCGCCGTCGCGAGCGGGACGCGCGTGCTGACGACGGACGCCTGGGTCCAGCACGAAAACCTCCGCTTTGAAGAAGACGTCACGCTGGCCGACCCGGCGCTCTTCGAGGTGTTCACGTTCCCCCTGGAACGCGGCGACCCGGCCAACCCGCTGCCGAACAACAACGCCGTCGTGATCTCGCAAGAGACGGCCCTCAAGTATTTCGGCGAGGCCGACCCGCTCGGGCAGGTGCTGACGATCGACTTCAAGACCGCCTATACGGTCACCGGCGTGCTGGCCCGCATCCCGCAAAACACCACGCTTCGGCCCGACTTCATCATCCCCCTTACGAGTGCGCCGTGGTACGCCGACAACGTCGATGAATGGGGCAGTTCCTTCCTGAGCACCTACGTCCTGCTGGCCGAAACCGCGTCGCCCCAGGCCCTGGAGGCCCGGTTTCCGGCCTTTGTGGCGGGGATCTGGGACGGCGAAGTGGCCAGCCGTACCCACTTCAAGCTGCTGCCGCTGCCCGATGCCTACGACACCTTTACCGGAAGCCGGCAATACGCCTACATCCTGCTCGCTATTGCGCTCGCTACCATCTTGATCGCCGGCATCAACTTCGTCAACCTGTCGACGGCCCGGTCTACGGAGCGGGCGCGGGAGATCGGCATGCGCAAAGTGCTCGGTGCCGTACGGCCCCAGCTGATCAGCCAGTTCCTGGGCGAGTCGGTGCTGATGGGCCTGCTTGGCCTGCTGGTGGGCCTCGTACTGGCCGACCAACTGCTTCCCTTCTTCAACGACCTGTACGGGTTGGAACTGCGGCTGCGCGTGCTGGAAGACGCCTGGATGTTCGGGGGCCTCCTCGCGCTGGGCGTCGTCATGGGCTTACTTTCCGGCGTGTACCCCGCCCTCTTCATGGCCCGTTTTCGGCCGGTCGAGTCGCTGCGCGGCACCTTCAAACGCAGCCCGGGCGGCCTCCGGCTGCGGCACACCCTGGTCGTCGTCCAGTTTGCCCTCTCGATCGTGCTGATCGCCGGGACCCTGGTGATGCGCAACCAGGTGGACTATATGAAACACCGGGACCTTTCCTTCGACCAGAACAACGTCCTCGTCCTCCCGGTTGAGGCGGCCGACTTTGCCAACGCGGAAGCAGCCGCCGTGCGCCTGGAGACCTTCAAAAACGAGTTGGCCCGGATTTCCGAGGTCCGGGCCGTCACGTCGTCGACCCATGTGCCGGGCGATTGGCCGGGCTGGTTCACCTTTGCCCGTCCGCAAGGCGGCAACGAGGATCAACCGCTACGGATGCGCCAGGCCTTCATGGATGCCCGCTACTTCGACACCTACGGCATCGCGCTCGTGGAAGGGAGAAACTTCATCGAAGGATCCGAAGCGGACCGGCAGCAATCAGTCATCCTGAATGCGGCTACGGTACGCGACTTCGGCTGGGATACGGCCCTGGACAAGATCGTCCGGGTACGCGATACCGACTACACCGTCATCGGCGTCGTTGAAGACTATCACTTTGCCTCGCTGCAAGAAGCCGTAACGCCGGTCCTGCACTTCTACCGCCCGCCCGACAACGGCGTACACAACTTCATCTCGGTCAAGATCGAGACCACCGACTATGCCGCCACGCTGGCGGACATCCGCACCCGGTGGCAGGCCCTCGACCCCACGCGCACGTTCGACTATTTCTTCGCCGACGACAACTTCGACCGGTTGTACCAGGCCCAGGATCGGCTGGTGACGGTGGCCGGGGCTTTCTCCCTGCTGGCCGTCGCGATTGCCTGCCTGGGCCTTTTCGCGCTCGCTTCCCTGATGGTTCGCCATCGTACCAAAGAAATCGGCGTCCGCAAGGTCCTCGGGGCTTCGACGACCCGCATCACCTTGCTGCTCTCGATGGACTTTACCCGACTTATCGGGCTGGCTTTCGTCATCGGGACGCCGGTTGCCTATGTCGCGATGAACCAGTGGCTGGAAGACTTCGCCTACCCTATAGAAATGCGCGGGGGCGAATTTCTCATCGCGGGCCTGGCGGCCCTCGGCATGGCCCTGCTGACGGTGAGCTACCAGGCGATCAAGACGGCGCTGGCCGACCCGGTGAAGAGCCTCAGGTATGAATGACGTTTAATTTTTCGCCAGAAAAATTATGCTGAAAAACTACCTCAAAATCGCGCTTCGCGACATCGGTCGACACAAAGGCTATACCTTCATCAACGTCGCCGGGCTGGCTACCGGGCTGGCGACGTGCCTGCTGATCGCCCTCTTCGTCCAGCACAAGCTGCGATACGACCGCTTCTTCCCGGATGCCGACCGCACCTACCGCCTGCTCCAGACGAACGAAGAAGAACGCTACGTCCGGACGCCGACCGGGCTGGCGCAGGCTCTGGGGGAACACTTCCCCGAAGTAGAGGACGTCACCGCATTGTTGCCGTTCAACCGCCGCCTGTTTGCCCGGAACGAAGACCGGTTCTACGTGGACGACGTCTTCCACGTCGACGCGCAGTTTTTTGACGTCTTTCCGTTCGCGTTGCGCCGCGGCCATCCTGAGACGGCCCTCGACGCACCGGGCCGCATGGTCATCACGCAGGATTTCGCCGAGCAACTCTTCGGTGAGGCCGACCCTATCGGACAGGTCTTGCTCTATCAAAACGAGATGCCGTACGAGGTCACGGGCGTGCTTGAGGCGATCCCGTCCAACACCCACCTGCGCTTCAACGCCCTCCTCTCGCTGACGGACGATCAGCGGGCCTGGCGATACGGAACCGAGATCCAATGGCAATATTCTCAGGACCTTACCTATGCCGTGCTGCGCGAGGACAGCGACCCGGCGGCCTTCGAACAGAAGCTGGCGTCGTTTGTAGCCGCCCGACGGCCGGATCGCCTCTCGCCCTCAGGGGTAGCGCTGCAACCGCTGACAGGCATCCACCTGGACCAGACGCCTGTACGCGGTGAACTGACGCCCCAGAGCGACGTCCGGTACCTCTACCTGTTCTCGGCCATCGCCGCGTTGATCCTGCTGATCGCCTGCATCAACTACATGAACCTGGCCACGGCCCGGTCGGCCCAGCGTGCCCGGGAGGTCGGTGTGCGCAAGACGGTAGGCGCCCGGCGCTCGCAACTGATGCGGCAGTTTCTGTCCGAGTCTGTGCTGACGGCCCTCCTGGCGCTTCCGCTGGCGCTCGTCTTGATCGACCTGGCGCGGCCTATCGTGGAGCACTTCGCCGGGGAAACCTTTGTGCTCCCCTCGTGGGGCATCATGGGCCTTGCCATGCTGGGAATCGTCCTGTTGGTGGGCCTTGCGGGTGGCAGCTATCCGGCGCTGTCGCTTTCCCGCTTCCGGCCGACGCAGGTGCTCAAGGGCCAAACCGTCGGAAGATCAGGCCACTCCGGCCTCTTTCGGCAGGGGCTCGTCGTCTTCCAGTTTGCCGCGTCGATCCTCCTGGCCCTGGCGACCCTCACCACGGCGCTTCAACTGCGCTACATGCAGAGCAAACAGCTCGGTTTTGACCAGGAGCATGTGCTCACGTTCGCAGGCTACGCGCTGTACGAGCAGTACGACGTACTCGAAGCCGAACTGCTGAAACAGCCCCGCATCCAGTCGGTGGCCTTCGGGCCCTCGCCGGGCCTTGGCCGGTACGTCACGACGGTCACAGCTACGGCCCCCGAGGCCGGCACCGAGCACGACGTCTCCGTGTTGTCCGTAAGCGAAGGCTACATCGAAACGATGGGGCTGGAGGTGGTCGCCGGAGAACCCTTCTTGCCTTCGCTGTCCACAGACGATGAAGGCGCGGTGGTGTTGAACACCTCGGCCGTCCGCCTCCTCGGCCTGGAAGCCAACCCGGTCGGCCAGCGCCTCCGGATCGCCCACCGCCTGCGCCATCGACCGGACGTATACACGGTGGTCGGCGTCGTGGAAGATTTTCACCACGCCTCGTTGCATGAGCCGGTGCGGCCTGTCCTGTTCGTGCCCTTCGAACCCAACTTCGTGCACCAGGTGCTTGTACGCCTCACGCCGGGTGACCTGGCCGGAGGGGTACGCGCGGTAGAAGCCGTCTGGGATCGACTCGTCCCGGATCAACCGCTCGCATACACGTTCCTGGACGAAGCCATCACCCGGCAATACCTCGCCGAGCAAAAGCTGGCGCGCCTGTTCCGGGCCTTCACAACCATCGCCCTCGTGCTGGCGTGCCTGGGCCTGTTCGGGCTCGCAGCCTACGCCGCCGCACGCCGCACAAAAGAGATCGGGATCCGCAAGGTTCTCGGCGCCTCGGTAACCGGCATCATGATGCTCCTCTCGAAGGACTTCCTGCGCCTGATTCTCATCGCCTACACCCTGGCCGTCCCCCTGACCCTCGCCGCGATGAACGGCTGGCTTGAGCAGTTTGCCTACCGCATAGAAATATCCTGGGGGATCTTCCTCATGGCAGGACTGATCGCCCTGCTGGTCGCACTCCTTACGGTGAGCTACCAGGCGATCCGGGCCGCCCTGGCCGACCCGGTGAAAAGCCTGCGGTATGAATGACTTTAATTTTTCGCCAGAAAAATTATGATCAAAAACTACCTCAGCGTCGCGCTGCGTACCCTGCAAAAGCAGACCGGCTACGCGGCCATCAACGTCATCGGGCTGGCCGTGGGCCTGGCATGCTGCCTGCTCATCGTACTGTACGTACGAAGCGAATGGACGCACGACGCGTTCCATGAACACGCCGAGGCGATCTACCGCGTCAACGCAGCCTGGCAGGCCGAGGGCGAACGGGTGCGCTGGAGCGATACGCCCGTGCCCCTGGCGTCGGCGCTCGCAGCCACCTTTCCGGAGATCGAATACGCGACGCCGCTGTATCCGACCGTGACGACGATCCAGCACGACCGGCAGACGGACTACGGGGCCGTCACGTTTGTCGATGCCTCGTTCTTCGATCTTTTTTCCTTCCCTTTCGTCGCGGGCGACGCGTCGACGGCGTTTCCCCATCCCAACGCCGTCGTCCTCACCGAGGAAGTAGCCAGGCAGTTTTTTGGAGACACCGATCCCGTGGGGCAGCAACTTTTCATCAAGCTGCGCGCCGGTTTCGAACCGTTCACGGTGACGGCCGTCCTCGCCGAGCCGCCGGAAAACTCCAGTCTCTACTTTTCGATCCTCCTCCCGGTGGAGGGCATCGAACGCAGCGAATACGGCGAGGGTTTGCTGAGCCGGTGGCACTCGCAGGCCGCCACGTTCGTCCGGCTTCGCCCCTCAACTTCGCCGAAAGCCCTGGAGGCCAAGCTGCCGTTGCTCGTCAATCGCTACAGAGAAGCACTCCATCAGAACCGCGAAGGCGTCGCCTTCACCCTCCAGCCGCTCACGGACATCTACTTCGACCAGTCGCTGAGCACACGCGGCATCACGCATTCGAGCGACCCCACGTACAGCTACATCCTGCTGACCGTCGGTCTGCTCATCCTGCTTATCGCCTGCATCAACTTTACAACGATCTCCGTCGCGCAGTCGGCCCGGCGCGTGAAGGAGGTCGGTGTCCGTAAGGTGCTGGGCGCAGCGCGCCTCCGGTTGGCGCGGCAGTTTCTGGGCGAGGCCCTCATGACGGCTTGCCTGGCTATGCTCCTCGGCGTCGCGCTCACCGAACTGTTCTTGCCGACCTTCAACGGCTTTGTAGACCGGACGCTGACGATACAGTACAGCGTCTCTACCGGGCTGATCCTGGTCGGGCTGATGCTGGGTACCGGCCTCGTGGCCGGAAGCTACCCCGCTCTCTACCTCTCCCGGCTACGTCCCGGCCTGCTGCTGCAAGGTCGCGCCGTCACACGAAACCGACACACCCTGATCCACCTCCTCGTCCTGGCCCAGTTTACCGTGTCGATCGGCCTGCTCACCGGCACACTGGCGATGTCCCGGCAGTTGGCCTTCATGGCCCGGTACGATCTCGGCATGACCCCGAAAGACGTCGTCGTGGTCGAGCCCGACTTCACGAGCGCCCAGACGCAGCCCCGCCTGTACGCCACACTGCGCGCGGAACGCCCCACACGGGCCGGCATACAGCAGGTCGCCCGGTCGTCCGGGATGATCGGCCGCAGCTACAATACCCTCACGTTGGAGGCTGCGAACCGCGAAGTCGACGCCTACCAGTGGTTCGTGACGCCCGCCTACCTCGACGTCCTCGGGCTCACCGTCCTGGAAGGTCAAGCCTTCGAGGACGAGACGACGCACGGCGTCCTGGTCAACGAAACGCTCGTTGAGGCCCTGGGCTGGGCACCCGGCACGGCACTCGGCCGCCCTTTGTTCGACGGCATCCCGGTCGCCGGGGTGGTTGCGGACTTCCACTTTCGCTCGTTGCGGAGCCGCATCCAGCCGCTCGTGCTGCGCCCTATGCCGGCCGACTTTCCCGGCGGTTACCTCATCGCCAGGCTCGACCCCGCGCACCGCGCTGAAGCCCTGGCGCGGCTTCAGCAACAGTGGACGTACGTAGCCTCCGACGCCCCCTTCGGGTATCATTTTCTCGATGACGAGTTGGCCGGCTCCTACGCCGGCGAAGCCCGGTGGCGCCAGGTCTTCAGCTATGCAGCAGGCTTTGCCATCTTCATCGCGTGCCTGGGCTTGCTCGGCCTCAGCGCGCTGACGACCGCGCGCCGGACCAAGGAGGTCGGCATCCGCAAAGTGATGGGTGCCTCCGTCCCGGACATCGTATTGCTGCTCTCGAAAAGCTTCTTCGTGCTCGTGGGTACCGCGGCGCTCCTGGCTTTTCCCTTCAGCTACGTACTGATGCAGCAATGGCTGGATGACTTTGCTTACCGCATAGACCTGTCGTGGCCGATCTTTCTAGTGGCGGGCCTGACGGCCCTTGGAGCCGCCATCCTCGCGGTGAGCTACCAGGCGATCCGGGCCGCCCTGGATGATCCGGTGAAAAGCCTGCGGTATGAATGAGTTCGTCCGCCTCCCCTGCTTTCGCAGGGATCGCTGTCGTCCGCCTGCGGCTGTGGTCCGGCTGCGCCTGTCGTCCGCTCGCCCGGTGGGCTCGCGGTTGTTTCTTTGTTCACTACCGCAACTCACCACAGCGACTGAAAGGAGCGGACCACCATGATCAAAAACTACCTCACCGTCGCGCTACGCAACCTCATCCGGCACAAGGGCCAGACGGCTATCATCGCCGTGGGGCTGGCCGTGGGACTGGCGTGTGCGATCCTGATCTTTTCGTTCGTCCAACAGGAACGGAGCTACGATCGGTTTCACGAGCAGGCCGACCGCATCTACCGGATCACCTATGAAGAGACCAGTACCCCCGCCCAGCGCCACCTGCCGACCGTGTCGCCGCCGGTAGGGCCTACGCTCGCCGCTACGTACCCGGAAGTCACCGCCTTCGTTCGCCTGCGGGATCCGCATCGCTCGCTCTTCACCCGGGGCGACGTACGGTTCTACGAGAGCCGGTTCTTCTATGCCGACTCCGCCTTCTTCGACGTCTTCACCTTTCCCCTGGCACAGGGCAATCCCCGAACGGCCCTGGCCCCGGCCAACACCATTGTGCTGACGCAGGAAGCCGCGCGCAAGTACTTCGGCGCACAAGACCCGATGGGGCAGGTCCTTACCATGAACGGTGCAGTGGGCCTGACGGTCACGGGCGTGCTGGAGCCGCTGCCGTTGCATTCGCACCTTCAGTTCGATTTTCTCGTCTCGTTCTCTACGTTCCGTGTACCTTTCGGCTATCCCGTCACCCTCGAAAGCTGGGGCTGGATCTCCTTTCATACCTATGTGCTGCTCGCCGAAGGTACCGAGGCCGCGCTCGTGGAAGCCAAGCTGCCGGCCTTCATGGCGGCGCACTTCGACGGCGAACGGGCGGCCAACGCGCGCCTGCGGCTGCAACCTCTGACCAATATCTACCTCGGGCCGCTCAAGCATCCCTCCATGGCGTCCGGCAACACCTCGTACGTCTACGGCCTCTCCGGCATCGCCCTCCTGATCCTGTTGCTGGCCGGGTTCAACTTCACCAACCTCTCGACGGCCCACGCCCTCCGCCGTCACAAAGAGGTGAGCCTGCGCAAGGTGCTCGGCGCACGCCCCGGGCACCTGATCCGGCAGTACCTGGGCGAGTCGGTCTTGATGGCCCTCCTCAGCCTTGCGCTCGCGCTGTGCCTCGTCGAAGGGAGTACCGAAGCCGCCCGGCGCTTCGCGGACGGCAGCCTGCCCTCGGGCAACCTCGCGACGATCCTGCCCCTCTTCCTGGCGGTAACGGTGCTGATCGGCCTGCTGGCGGGCAGCTATCCGGCGCTGGTGCTGTCTCGCCTCCGGCCCGCCGCCGTGCTGAAGGGCGGGGTGGGTGAGGGCCTCTCCGCCGGCAGGATGCGCGGCAGCCTGGTCGTCTTGCAGTTCGCCATCGCCATCACCCTCATGGCCGGCACCTTCGTCGTCGCCCGGCAGATGGACTTCATCCGGACCAAAGCACTGGGCTTTGCGCAGGAACAGGTCCTGGCCCTGCACGGCCCCGGCGATGAGTTGCTGAGCCGGTATCCCGTGCTGAAGGAACGGCTGCTGCAAAACTCGAACGTCCTCAGCGTCACCAAGGGCGGTGCCATGTTCGACGGCGACCAGGGCTCCGTGCCGATCTACCCGGAAGGGGGCGATGACCAGGACGCCTACGCGATGAACATCTACAGCATGTACTTCGACTTCATAGAGACGCTGGGCATCGACGTCCTCGAAGGACGCGCTCCTTCGGAAGCCTTTCCTACCGACTCCGCCGGCGCCGTCCTGCTCAACCGGACGGCCGCCGACCTCCTCGCCGCGACGGTGCCCGGATGGGACGACCCCATCGGCAAATCCATCCGGGTCGACCTGATCATGGAAGGCCGCGTCATCGGTATCGTAGACGATTTCCACTTCGCCTCGCTGCACTCCGAGATCGAACCCCTGGTCCTGTACTTCCCGCGTACGGCCATCGACAAGGTTTTCCTGCGCGTACGCCCCGGTGCCATCCCGGACCTGCTGGCTTCGCTGGAGCAGGACTGGCAACAGGTCTTCCCGGCGCACCCGTTCAGTTTCACGTTTCTCGATGCCTACCTCGACCAGCTCTACCGCGCGGATCGGCGGTTTGCGCGGCTGGTCTCCGTCTTTTCGTTCCTGACGATCCTGCTGGCCTGCCTGGGCCTGTACGGGCTCGTCGCCTTCGTGACGCAGCTTCGTACCAAAGAGATCGGCATCCGCAAGGTGCTCGGGGCCTCGGTCCCCGGCCTGCTCGTCCTGCTCTCGAAGCGATTCCTGCTCTACGTCGTGGTAGCCAACATCCTTGCCTGGCCGCTGGCCTACCTCGGGATGCGTATGTGGCTGGACAACTTTGCGTACCGCATAGAAATGCGCGGGAGCGAATTTCTAATGGCGGGCCTGGCGGCCCTTGGCATTGCCCTCCTTACGATGAGCTACCAGGCCATCCGAGCTGCGCTGGCCGACCCGGTGAAGTCGCTCCGGTATGAATGACGTTTAATTGCTCGCCAGCACAAGTATGCTGAAAAACTACCTCTACGTCTCCGTACGCACGCTGATGCGCCACAAGGGATTCACCGGCATCACCGTGCTGGGCCTGGCGCTCAGCATGGCCGTGTGCCTGATGATCCTGACGTTCATCTGGGACCAGAAACAGTACGACCGGTTCCACACCCGCACGGATGACATCTACCGCATCCTGGCAGACCGCGTAGACAGCGACGGCGACGTCGATGCGCTGGCCGCGACGCCCGCACCCCTCGCCGATGCGCTGCTGCGCGAAGTGCCCGGCATCGAGGCCACCCTGCGGCTCGGTCAGATCCGATCCCAGGCCGTGTATGAAGGCAAGGCGGTGTACCTGGAGGGCCTGTATGTGGAACCGTCGTTCTTCGATATGTTCAGCTTCACGCTGGAAAACGGCGATCCGCGCTCCCTCCTGGATACGCCCAACCAGCTCCTGCTCTCCCACGGCGCAGCGGAGAAGCTGTTCGGCACCCGCAACCCCGTCGGAGAACCCCTGCGCCTCGAAGGCCACGGCGACTTCATCGTCGGCGGGCTGCTGGCCGAGCCGCCGGGGAAGTCGCATCTCAAGTTCGACGTGCTGGTGTCTTTCTCCACGCTCTCCACCTCGCACCGGAGCGACGCCCTTGCCGACTGGATGAACTGGTGGCAGTTCGCCACCTACCTGATGACCGACGCCCCCGAGACCCTCGACCGGCTGGAGGCCGTGCTGCCCGAGATCACCCGGCAGCACTACGAGGGCCAGGAATCACGCCTCGACTTTCACGTCCAGGCCCTCAAAGACATCGCCCTGGGTCCTCCGCTGGGCAACGAGATCTCCAGCTACAGCGTGCCAGCCCTGGTGGTTTACTTTCTGGCTGTGCTGGGCCTCATCATCATGGTGTCGGCGGGGTTCAACTACGTGAGCCTTTCGGTGGCGCGTGCCATGAAGCGGGCCCGCGAGATAGGGGTGCGCAAAGCCGTCGGTGCCCGGCGGCTCCACGTGGTGCTCCAGTTTTTGTGCGAGGCCGTGCTGATCGCCCTGCTCGCGCTCGTCCTCGCCTACGCAATGCTCTCGTGGCTGCTCCCTGCCTTCAACGGCCTGACGTTCATCCAGATGGCGCGGGTGGAAATCGACCCGGTGCGCCTGTTCGCCCCGGCATTGCTGGGCCTCTTCATGCTCTTCAGCATCGGGGTAGGCGTGATGGCGGGGCTGTATCCGGCGCTGCGGCTGTCTCGCTTTCAGCCGGTGACGGTGCTCAAGGGCCTGAATACCACGCATGGTTTCTCCGGACGCCTGCTCCGGCGAAGCCTCACAGGCGTCCAGTTCGCCGTGGGCCTCTTCTTCGTCACCACGACGCTGCTGCTCCTGGCCCAGTTTAACTACCTCCTCCATGCCGACTACGGCTTTGCCCGGCACGATCTGATCAACGTGGATTTGCAGGGCCAACCGTTCGACGTGCTTCGTGAAGAACTCCTGCGCCACCCGTCCATCGTAGCGGTTTCGGGCACCTCGAAACTGCCCGCCTCCGGCTCTACATCGCGCATCGAGCTTCTTCGCGAAGGAATGCAGGAGTCCGTGCCCGCCTACGAATATGCCATCGACCCGGCCTTCCTCGACAACCTGGATCTTCCGCTCGTCGCCGGGCGCACCTTTTCCTCCGATAGAGCAAGCGACTCCACGCAGGCTGTTCTTCTGAACGAGACGGCGGTGGGGCGGCTCGGCCTCGATACACCGGCCAGCGCCATCGGCACGTTCCTCCGTATGGACGAGGCCGCGCCATCGGTTCAGGTGATCGGCGTCGTAAAGGACTACCAGTACAATACGCTGATGGACCCGATCGACGCCCTCGTGCTGCACTATACCCCGAGGGCTTTTCGCTATGCCAACATCCGTACGCGGCCCGGCGAGATGGCCTCGGCAACCGCCCACCTGGAAGCCGTCTGGAAACAACTCGACCCGGTCCATCCCATCGACTACAGCCCGTTCGACGTGCAGCTTACGGACAATATCTTCAACCGCATCTTCGAAGACCTCGCCTATCTCATCGCCTTCATCGCCCTGCTGGCCGTCCTGATCAGTTGCCTGGGCCTGTTCGGCATGGTGCTCTACCTCGTAGAAACCCGCGTCAAAGAAGTAGGGTTGCGCAAGGTGTTGGGAGCCGACAACCGGAGCATCGTGCTGCTGCTCTCGCGCGAGTTTCTCTGGATGATCGGGATCGCCGGGGCCGCGACCCTGCCGCTGGCCTGGCTCGGCAACGGGCTCTGGCTCCAGGCTTTCGCTAACCGCATCGCCCTGAGTCCCTGGCTTTTCGCGGGCGCTGCTTTGCTGATGACCGCGCTGGCGCTCCTCGTGATCGCCTCGCAAACCATCCGGGCCGCCAAGGCCGACCCGGTCCAGAGCCTGCGTTATGAATGACTTTGTCCGCTCGCCCTGCGGGCTCGCTGTGGTTGGGGATGCCGGTTGCCGAAACTCTCCGTCATTGACAACCCACCCCAGCGAACGCAGTGAGCGAACCACAGGGCACGCAGTGCCCGGACCACAGTGAGCGACAGCGAACGTACCACAGCGACTGAAAGGAGCGACCCTCATGATCAAACACTACCTCCACGTCGGCCTGCGCGCCCTCGGCCGCCACAAAGGCTACACGTTCGTCAACGTCGCCGGCCTGGCCCTCGGCCTCGCCTGCTGCCTGCTCATCCTGCTGTTCGTCCGCGATGAGCATGCCTACGACCGCTTCCATACGAACGCCGACCGGCTCTACCGGCTCAACAAAGTCGTGACGCCCCAGGAAGGAGGTACGGAACGGCACGCCATCTCGTCCGGCCTTATGGGGCCCACGCTGGCCGCCGACTACGCGCAGGTCGAGGACGTCGTACGCGTGCTGCCGTGGTTCGACGACGTGCTCCTCCGCGTGGGGGACGAGACCGCCAAAGTCTCAGACGTCGTGCTGGCCGACGCCAACTTCTTCGAACTGTTCGACTTTCGCCTGCTGCGCGGCGACCCTACCACCGTGCTCGAACCCGTCCTCTCCATCGTGCTGACCGAGACGACGGCCCGACGCCTCTTCGGCGACGAGGACCCGGTAGGCCGAACGGTGACGGGGTTGAACGACCTGGAATACACCGTCACCGGCCTTGCAGAGGACCCGCCGGAACACGCGCACCTCCGGTTCAACGCGCTGATCTCGTGGTCCTCCACCGTCCCCGGCAACGGCGCACTGGAGATGGGTTTTCTCAACAACTGGCTCACCCAGGCCCTCTTCACCTACATCCTCCTGGCGCCCGACGCCGACCCGGAAGCCCTCACCGCGCAGTTGCCGGACTTCATGCAGCGCAACTTCCCGCAACGCGCCGAGCAGTATCACCTCTACCTGCAACCCTTTACCGACATCTACCTCGGCTCCAGCGACCTGCTCTACGTCAGCGACCTGCGCCTGGGCAACCGTACGTACGTCTACGTCCTCTCGATCATCGCGGTGCTCATCCTGCTCATCGCCTGCATCAACTACATGAACCTCGCGACGGCGCGGGCCACCCGCCGGACGACCGAGGTAGGCATCCGCAAGGTGATCGGGGCCAATCGAACCCAACTGGCGCGGCAGTTCCTGGGCGAATCCGTGCTCGTCGTGCTGCTGGCGCTGGGGGTAGCCGTGGCGCTCGTCGAAGCGGTGCGGCCGGCCTTCAACCACTTCACCGGAAAGCATCTTACGGTTGACCTCGTGAACGACCCGTGGCTCCTCGCCGGGCTGGCCGGCCTCGTGCTGGTGGTCGGGCTCGTCTCCGGGCTCTACCCTGCCCTCGTCCTCTCCCGCTTCCAGCCGGTGCAGGTCCTCAAGGACGGTGCCTACCGGGGTGCCGGTGGATTCATGCTCCGCCGGGTGCTCGTAGTCGTACAGTTCGCCATCTCGATCACCCTCATCATCGGGTCGCTCGCCGTCTACCGGCAGATGACCTACCTCCAGTCGACCGACCTGGGCTATCAGCGCGACCAGCTCGTCGTGCTGCCCGTCGACAACACGACCCTGCCGGGACAGTTCGAGGCGGTCAAAGCCGCGCTCTTGCAGCATCCCCAGGTGACCCATGTGACCGGCAGCAGCGCCGTACCCGGCCAGGCGACGATGGGCTTCGGGATCGTGCCCGAGGGCCGGCCCGCCGACGAGACATGGACGACGCAAACCATCCGGGTAGACGACTACGACCTGATTGAGACGTATGGTATGGAGATGGCCGCCGGGCGGTATTTCTCGGACGACTTCGCCACCGACGCCACGAACGGCGTCGTGATCAACGAGGCGATGGTACGGGCGCTGGGATGGACCGACCCCGTCGGCAAACGGCTCGACATCCCGGGCGAGGTCGATGAAGGCACCGTCATCGGCGTGGTGAACGATTTTCATTACGCGTCGCTCCATCAGACTATCCAGCCGCTCGCGCTCTACATGGCGCCCCGGTGGGACAACCTGACGATCCGCATCACCGGCCGAGATGTCCCCGGCACCCTCGCCCATCTCCAGGACACCTGGGAACGGTTCGAGCCACAGTATCCCTTTGAATATTTCTTCCTGGATGCCTCGTTCGCCGCGTTGTACCAGACCGAGGAACGCCTGATGGAAACCCTCGGGCTGTTCACCCTCCTGGCCCTGTTCATTGCCGCCCTCGGCCTGTTCGGCCTGGCCGCCTTTACCGCCGAGCAACGCACGAAGGAGGTCGGCATCCGTAAGGTGATGGGCGCTACCGTCATGAGTCTCGTGGTGTTGCTTTCGAAAACGTTCGTCCGGCTCGTCGTCCTGGCGTTCGTCGTCGCTGCTCCCCTTGCCTACTTCATCACCCGCTTCTGGCTCAGCAGCTTTGCCTACCGGGTAGAACTATCCTGGTGGACGTTTCTACTGGCGGGCCTGACGGCCCTTGGCATCGCCCTGCTCACGGTGAGCTATCAGGCGATCAAGGTGGCGCTGAGCGATCCTGTTAAGAGCCTGCGGTATGAATAAATTGGTCCGCTCCCTTCGGTCGCTGTGGTTCGTTCGCCCTCCTTCGTCGGGCTCACTGTAGTCCGGCTTCGCCTGTGGTCCGCTCGCTGTTGTCGGGTGGAGCCAGGCCGTCGAGATGACACCCACACCCAACCACAGTGAGCGACAGCGAACGGACCACAGCGACCGAAGGGAGCGAACAACCATGCTCAAAAACCACCTCAAGATCGCCCTCCGCACCCTACGGCGGCACAAGGGCTATGCCTTCATCAACATCGTCGGGCTGGCTGTCGGCATGGCGTGTTGCCTGCTCATCGTGCGCTACGTGCAGGACGAACGCAGCTTCGACCGTTTTCACGAACAGGCCGACCGCATCTACCGCCTCGTCGAAGACCGGGGTACCCGCGACGCACGCGACCAGGGTAGCGTCCGCCACCTTGCCAGTACGTCGTATGAAGTAGGGCCGCTCCTGCACGACGGCTACCCCGAAGCAATAACACACGCGGTCCGCTTCTACCGGCAGACCGCGCTCATCGTCCGAGACGAGGCCCGTACGTTTCAGGAGGACCGTCTCTTCTTCGCCGACTCCGCCGTCTTCGACGCCTTCTCCTTCCGGCTGCTCCGCGGGGACCCCGCTACGGCGCTCGACGCGCCGTACACGCTCGTCCTCACCGCCTCGACGGCGCGCAAATATTTCGGCGACGAAGATCCGATCGGGCAGGTACTTCGCTACGAAGGACGGCAGGATTTCGAAGTCACCGGCGTCGTCGAGGACGTGCCTGCCAACGCCCATTTCCACTTCGACCTGCTTGCCTCGTACGCAAGCCTGAAGACGTTCATGCCGTGGACGCAAAGCCACTGGCAATGGCCCCCGATCCATACCTACCTGAAGCTCGCCGCAGGGGTCGAGGCCGCTACGGTACAGGCCCAACTGCCCGGCTTCATCCTGCAATACGGCGGCGAAGAACAGGCTGCCGAGCGGAGCTTCGCGCTACAACCCCTGACCGACATCCACCTGCACTCCCAGCGCGAAGACGAACTGGCCCCGAACGGAGACATCGCCTCCGTCTACCTCTTCTCGGCTATCGCGCTGTTCATCCTGCTGCTCGCCTGTATCAACTTCATGAACCTGACCACCGCACGCGGGGCGAGCCGGGCCTGGGAGGCAAGCATGCGCAAGGTGATGGGCGCCGGGCGCCTGCAACTCGTCCGCCAGTTTTTGAGCGAAGCGATGCTGCAAGCGCTCCTAGCCCTGGTCCTGGCGCTCGTCCTCGTCGAATGGCTGCTGCCCGTGTTCAACGTGCTCTCAGGAAAAGCCCTCACGTTTCAGCTCTTCTCCGGCTGGCTGATCCCGGCCGCGCTGATCGGCCTCGTCCTCGGGATCGGCGTCCTGGCCGGCAGCTATCCGGCCCTCTACTTCTCCGGCTTTCAACCCGTAGCGATGTTGAAAGGCATGAGCGGCAGAGACGGCTCGGCCACGCTCCGCAAGGCGCTCGTCGTGTTCCAGTTCGCCGTCTCTTGTGCGCTGATTATCGGGACCGGCGTGGTCTACAGCCAGCTCCAGTACCTGCAACACAAAAAGCTCGGCTTCGACAAAGAACACGTCGTCGCCATCGACCTGATCGACTACCCGGACCGGATCAACTACGAACGGCTCAAACAGGCGTTGCTGCAACACCCCGGCGTGGTGAGCGTCGCGGCCTCCAGCACCATTCCCGGCCGGGAGACGCCGTCCAATTATCCGATCGTACCGGAAGGGACGCGCCCCGAAGACGGCACCCGCATCCCGACCCTCGCCGTCGATCACGACTTCATCGCAACGTTCAACCTGGCACTGGCTGCCGGGCGCTCTTTTTCGAAAGCCTTTCCGACCGACACCTCGGAGGCCCTTTTGCTCAACGAGACCGCCGCAGAACGACTGGCCTGGACGGACCCGGTGGGTAAGAAAATCACCCTCTCATACGACCATCCCACCCGCGGCTTCGTGCAAAAGGAAGGCACCGTCGTCGGCATCGTGAAGGACTTCCACCAGGCTTCCCTGCACCGCGCCATCGATCCGCTCCTGCTGCACGTGCTGCCGCCGTCCCAGTTCTTCTATTACCTCTCCGTCCGCATCCGGCCTGAGGACGTACCCGCGACGCTGGCCTTTCTGGAGACGCAATGGAAGGCCTATTCGACCTCCGGGTATCCGTTCAGCTACACCTTCATGGATGCCGCCTTCGACGCGTTGTACCGGGCCGAGGCTCGGTTCGGCGACGTCGTCGCGTATTTCTCGGGGCTGGCGATTCTGATCGCCTGCCTGGGCCTGTTCGGCCTGGCTGCCTTCACCACAGAACGCCGTACCAAAGAGATCGGCGTGCGCAAGACGCTGGGCGCCTCGATCCCGAGCATCGTCGCGCTGCTCTCGAAGGATTTCCTCAAACTCGTGCTCATCGCTTTCGTCCTGGCCGCCCCGCTGGCCTACTTCGCCATGACGCACTGGCTGCATGCCTTCGCGTACCGCATAGAAATATCGTGGCCGATCTTTCTATGTGCAGGGCTGGTCGCCCTGCTGGTAGCCCTCCTTACGGTGAGCTACCAGGCGATCAGAACCGCGTTGACCGACCCGGTGAAAGCCTTGCGGTATGAATGATGTTGGAACGCTCGCCCGTTGGGCTCGCTGTGGTACGCCTTCGGCTTTTGTCCGGGCGCGTTCGCGCCCTGTGGTCCGCTCGCCCTCCGGGCTCGCTGTTGTTTCTCAAGTGCCTACCTCCTCAACACAACCCACCACAGTGAGCCAGAGCGAACCACAGCGAGCAACGCGACGACCTACAGCGAACGCAGTGAGCGGACCACAGGGCACGCAGTGCCCGTACCACAGCGACTGAAAGGAGCGACCAACCCCACTGTCCGCTCCCGTACGCTTCATGTGTCGCAACCGGACACTTTTCGGCCTTACGCGCGCTAATAATTTCACAGCAATCACTTTGTAAACAAGGATTTATATGGAGCGGTATGCTTCTTGTTTGCTAACGTTGGGGAAGCCCTTCTGCTGAGCGGCTTCGGCCTGCTGTCGATCCTGATTGCCGGCCTCGGCCTGTTCGGGCTCGCGACGCTCACCGTCGCCCGGCGCACCCAAGAGGTAGGGATTCGTAAAGTGCTGGGCGCTTCGGTATGAATAACGAGACCCTCACACCCTCATACACTTGTGCCGTAATACTCCCATGACTACACGACGCCGCCGGTCGCTTGGCCTTGCCCTGGTATTTCTGCTCTGTGCCGGTACGAGTGCCGCTCAGGATCGGCTCCTGGTCGATGTCCAGGACCTCGCACCCCGCGAAATGCGGATGGAATCCTTCCTGCTCGACGCGCCCGCCGAAATACACATCGACGCGGTCGGAGGCAGGTCCACGGACCGGCGGCGCCCTTTCTGGGATCGATGGTTTAACGACGAGGCGAACCGGCCCGAACACTGGCCCGGCGATGCATGGATCCTCGATGCCCGAACCCGAGAGGTCGTATGGACGCTGCGAGGCGCAGACACCCGCCGTGGCGGGGACGGCCTTCGGTCGTTCGAAGGCACGGTGGCCTTGCCGGCCGGCGTCTACGAGGCCTACTACGCATCGTTCGCGGGCGAAGGGATGGGCGAAGGATCGTGGATCCGCAGCGTCGACACACGGAACAAAGGATACCGCGACGGCGACCGCGTCTACTGGGGAGAATTCGTCGACAACAGGGCGTTTCAGCGCTTCAAGCTCCGCCTGGAAGGGCCGGGCCGACGGGCCGAGGCTAGCGCGCTCAGGCGCGCCCGCGATGCGTTCAACGCGACAGCCATCGTCTCGCTGACCGGGCTGGGCAACGACGCGTTTCAACACGTAGGCTTCTCCCTCGACCGAACCACGGAGATCGGCTTCTACGCGCTGGGTGAGGCCCGCCGAGACGGCGCCTACGACTACGGCTGGATCATCGACGCCGACACCCACAAGCGGCTCTGGACGATGGACTTCTTCAGCTCCGACCACGGCGGCGGCTCGGACAAGAACCGCGTCGTACGCCAGCACCTCTCGTTTCCCGCCGGCCGCTACGTCGCCTTCTTCGTCACCGATGACTCCCACGCCCGTGACGAATGGAATGCGTCGCCCCCGTACGACCCCGACTTCTGGGGGCTGACGCTCCGCGTGCCGGACGCGGCTGCCCGCGCCCACGTCGAGACTTTCGACTACGACATCGCCCCGGCCAACAACACGCTCCTGGCGCTGACGCGGCTCGGCAACCATGAAACCCGGTCAGAGGGCTTCACGCTCAAGCGCCCCATGGACGTCCGCATCTATGCCCTCGGCGAAGGCCGAGAGGGATCGATGTACGACTACGGGTGGATCATGGATGCCCGCACCCGGCGGCGCGTCTGGGAGATGAAACACCGCGACACCGAGCACGCCGGCGGCGGCCAGAAAAACCGCATGGTCGACGACGTCGTCTCGCTCGACGCCGGCGACTACCTCCTCTACTTCATCACCGACGACTCGCACGCCTACGGCGACTGGAACGACGGACCACCGTTCGACCAGGCGCACTGGGGCATCACGCTACTCACCGCCGACGGATCCACCGACCGCAGCGACGTCACGTCCTACGAGGAGACCGCAGACCCGAACATCCTGGGACAACTCACGCAGATCCGTGACGACGCCCGCCGCCGGCAACGCTTCACCCTCGACCGGGACGCCGAAGTACGCATCTACGCCCTCGGCGAAGGCACCGGAAGCACCATGCACGACTACGGATGGATCGAAGACGCCGATAGCGGCACGGTCGTCTGGGAGATGACCTACCGGATGACGGATCATGCGGGCGGCGCCCGCAAAAACCGCATGGCGGACCGCCCTACGGTGCTCAAAGCCGGCGACTACGTGCTGCACTACGTCGCCGACGGATCCCACGCCTATGGCGCATGGAACGCCGAGCCGCCCCATGACCCCACCTACTGGGGCATCACCGTCTACCGGATCCCCCGATGAGGCCATCCCGCACCGTAAGGGCGACGCATGCGTCGCCCCGACATGTCGCCTAAGACCATGCTCGAAAACTACTTCAAAATCGCCCTGCGCACGCTTCAGAAACAGAAAAGCTACAGCGGCATCAACATCGCAGGGCTGGCGGTAGGGATGGCGTGCTGCCTGCTGATCCTGCTCTTCGTCCACGACGAACTGCGGTACGACCGCTATCATGAGAACGCCGACCGGGTCTATCGCGTCACGCGGGCGTGGTACGACGACGCGGGCGAGCCGACGCTGCAATTCGCCCGGATCTCGCCCCCGATAGGACCCGCACTGGCCCTTGAGATGCCCGAGGTGCAGCACGCCGCGCGGATCGTCCAGACGGGCAGCCTCGTCAGCTACGAAGACGCGCACTTCCAGGAGCCCCGGTTCTACTTCGCCGAGCACGCTGTCTTCTCGATCTTCACCATCCCGTTCGTCAAGGGCGACCCCGAGACGGCGCTCGCCGAGCCGTACACGGTCGTGCTCACCGAGACGATGGCGGAGAAATACTTCGGCACCGCCGACCCCATCGGCCGGGTGATCCGCTACGAAAACACGTTCGACCTGCGGGTGACCGGCGTCGTGGCCGATGCGCCGCCGCAGACCCACTTTCACTACGACTTCCTCGGGTCCTTCACCACGTTCACGGCACAGCCCTGGAGCGAACAGTGGGAAACCAACTGGGGCGGCAACAACAGTTTTGCCACGTACGTCCTGCTGCACGAAGGGGCGGATCCCGCCGCGCTCGAAGCCCGATTTCCTGCTTTTCTAGACCGGCACTACGTCTTGCATATCGGTGCCTCCAGCCGGCTTTTCCTGCAACCCTTGACGGACATCCACCTGTATTCGCACCTCGACTCCGAGTTGGAACCCAACGGCGACGTCACCTACGTCTACCTCTTCACGGCCATTGCCTTCTTCATCCTGCTGATCGCCTGCTTCAACTTCATGAACCTGGCGACGGCACGAGCCGCGAAGCGGTCGCGGGAGGTCGGCATGCGCAAGGTGCTCGGAGCTACGCGTAAACAGCTCATCGCGCAGTTCCTCGGCGAATCGATGCTGCTCACGTTGATCGCGCTCGTCCTCTCCGTTATGATGGCCGAGTTGCTGCTGCCGGTGTTCAACGATCTGGCAGGGAAAGAGCTGCGGCTGTTCGCGAGCAACGCCCTGCTCGTCCTGCCGGGCCTTGCCGGCATCACGCTGTTCGTCGGCCTGCTGGCCGGCAGCTATCCTGCGTTTTTCCTCTCGGCCTTCGAGCCGGCGGCCGTACTCAAAAAAGCCGTCCGAGGGTCGTGGCGCTCGCACGTGCGGACGGTGCTGGTGACGACCCAGTTCGCGATCTCCATCGGCCTCATCGTCGGAGTAGCCGTCATCGTCAAACAACTGAATTACGTCCAGCAGAAAAACCTCGGCTTCGAGGCCGAACAGATTGTGATCGTCAACACGACGGCGGCCATGCGGCAAGACTTCGAAGCGTTCCGCACCCGCTTGCTGGAGCATCCCGGCGTGCGGGCCGTCACGGCATCCGAGTATATCCCCTCCGGCCAGCTTCGCAACTCGATCAACGGGCGGGCCGAAGTCAACGGGCAGATCAAGCCGTTCAACTCCCTGGGCCTGCTGGCCGTTGACCATGATTTCACGACGACCTACGGCATGGGCATCGTGGCCGGGCGCACGTTCTCCAAAGCCGTCGCAAGCGACTCCCTGCAGGGATTCCTGCTCAACGAGGCGGCCGTGAAGCAACTCGGTTGGGCCTCGCCGGAGGAGGCCGTCGGCGCTTTCTTCATGCTGGACGCCGAAACCCTGGCCGACCGCCGGGGCCAGGTCGTCGGCGTCGTCAAGGACTTTCACTTCGAGTCGCTGCACGAAGGCATCACGCCGATGGTGCTCTACATCCGGCCCGACCGCTACATGCGGGCGGCGATCAAGATTGCCCCGCAGGACATTCCCGCGACGATAGCCGCGCTGGAAGAACGCTGGCAGGCCTACGTGCCCGGCGCGCCCCTGGCCTACACCTTTCTCGACCAGCGGTTTGCCCAGCTCTACCAGGCGGAGCAGCATTTCGGACAGGTCGTCGGCACCTTTGCCATCCTGGCGATCTTGATCGCCGGGCTGGGCCTGTTCGGCCTGGCCTCCTTCGCCGCCGAACAGCGCACGAAAGAGGTGGGGGTGCGCAAAGTCCTCGGGGCCTCGGTCGCCAGCATCGCCGTGCTGCTCTGCCGGGACTTCACCCGCGTCGTCCTCTTCGGCTTTGTCGTCGCTTGCCCCGTGGCCTATCTGGCCATGCACACCTGGCTCGGCACCTTCGCCTACCGCATAGAAATATCCTGGTGGATATTTCTAATGGCTGGCTCGCTTACGCTCGCCATCGCCCTCCTGACGATAAGCTATCAATCGATCCGGGCCGCGCTGGCGCAGCCGGTGAAGAGCCTGCGGTATGAATAGCACCGCCTCGCCATCCCGCACCGTAAGGGCGACGCATGCGTCGCCCTTACTATCATGAACGCTATGCTAAAGAACTATTTCACCATCACGCTTCGGAATCTTCAGAAGCACAAAGGGTACGCCTTCATCAACCTGTTCGGGCTGGCCGTCGGAATGGCAGCGAGCCTGCTCATCTTGCAGTACGTCACCTACGAGTTGAGCTACGACGACTTCCACGAGCAGGGCGCCCGTATCTACCGCGTACAGTACAACGCGTATGCCCAGGGTACCCTGGAGTTTGAGTCGGCGACGGCGTTCCCCAGGGTCGGACCGGCGCTGCAAGAAGACTTCCCGGAAGTCGAGGCATACGCACGGCTGTACCTCCGGTACGGGGGTGGAGTCGTTCGATACGAAGACCAGCATTTCAAGGAGGATTTGCTCTTCCAGGCCGATCCGTCGTTTCTGACGATGTTCTCCTATCCGATGCGCCGGGGCGACCGGAACACGGCGCTGTCCGAACCCAACACCGCCGTCATCTCCGAAACGACCGCCCGCAAGTACTTCGGCGACGAGGACCCGCTCGGCAAACGCTTTCGCTTCGGCAACGATGAGGAGTACACCATCACCGGGATGATCGCTTCGCCGGAACATTCCCACCTGAAATTCGACTTCCTGCTCTCCTACGCCACGCTCACCCAGCAATGGGGCGAATCCTTTGAGACCGCCTGGGGCTGGTACGACTTCTACAACTACATCCGGCTGGCGCCCGGTGCAGACCCTGCCGCCCTGGAGGCCAAGCTGCCGGACTTCATCGCCCGCAACGACGAAGACGAGCATGCCACCGAAACGACCCGCTTCGTCTTGCAGCCGCTGCGCGACATCCACCTCTCTTCCCACCTCATCCAGGAAGCACGCGTCAACGGCGACGGTACAGCGGTCACTTTCCTGGCACTCATCGCCTTTTTCATCCTCGTCATTGCCTGGTTCAACTACATCAACCTGGCCACGGCGCGCGCTATCGAACGCGCCCGCGAGATCGGCATCCGCAAAGCCGTCGGGGCCAACCGGAAGCAGCTCATCCGCCAGTTCCTCCTGGAATCGCTCTTCCTGAACGTCGTCGCCGCCGTCCTGGCCCTGGCGCTCTGGCAGCAGGCCCAGCCGCTGTTTAACAACCTCGTCGGCAAGACCCTTGCCCTCGGCGTGACGGGGAGCGGCGCTTTCTGGGCCGGGTTGGCAGCCGTCTTTGCGGCCGGGGCCTTCGTATCCGGGCTCTACCCGGCCTTCGTGTTATCGTCCTACAAGCCGGCCACCGTGCTCAAGGGCGCCTTCGGCACAACCCGGCAGGGGCTGTACCTGCGCAAAGTCCTGGTCGTCGGTCAGTTCGTCGCCTCGGTCGGCCTCATCGCCGGGACGCTGATCGTCTATCAACAGTTGACGTTCATGCGCAGCCAGGACCTGGGCATCGACATCGACCAAACGCTCGTGATTAATGGCCCCGGCGTCATCGAAAACGACTCGCTCTACAGCCAGCAGGTCCATGCTTTCAAACAGGAGTTGCTACGCCATGCCGGCATCCGTCAGATATCGGCCTCGACCGAGATCCCCGGCAACCTGATCTACTGGACCAACGGCGCACGCCGGCTGGAAGCGACCCCGGAGGCGTCGGTGATCCTGTACAGGGTGGGCATCGACTACGACTTCCTGGACACCTACGGGCACCGGCTCCTGGCCGGGCGCGGCTATGCACCCGCGTTCACCGCCGACAGCGCCAGCGTCATCCTCAACGAATCCGCCCTGGGCGCGCTCGGCTTCGCCGGCCCGGAAAGCGCCCTCAATCAGCGGATCCGCACCGGCGGAGACACCCTCACCATCGTCGGCGTGGTGGCGGACTATCACCAGGAAGGGCTGCAACACGACTTTCGCCAGACGGCGTTTCTGCTGCGCCCGGACGCCCGGAGCTACTATTCCGCCAAAGTCAACACCACCGACCTCGACGCCACGCTGGCGTTCGTCGGCGAGCAGTACGCCCGTTTCTTTCCCGAAAACCCGTTCACCTACGTCTTCCTCGACGAGCACTTCAACACCCAATACCGGTCCTATCAACAGTTCGGCAAGGTCTTCGGCTTCTTCGCGCTGCTGGCCGTCCTGGTTGCCTGCCTGGGCCTGTTTGGCCTGTCCTCCTTCACGGCAGCCCGCCGCACCAAGGAGATCGGCATCCGCAAGGTGCTGGGCTCCTCGGTCGGCAATATCCTGGTGCTCCTCTCGAAAGACTTCTTGAAGCTGGTGCTCGCGGGCAGCTTCATCGCCGTCCCTGTCGTCTGGTATCTGATGAATCGCTGGCTGGAGGGCTTTGCCTTCCGCATAGAAATATCGTGGCCGATCTTTCTCATCGCGGGCTCCCTGTCGCTCGCCATCGCCCTCCTGACCGTGAGCTACCAATCGATCAAGGCCGCGCTGGCTAACCCGGTGAAGAGCCTGCGGTATGAATGATTTTGGTACGCTCGCGTTGCTTGCTGTGGTACGCCTTCGGCTGTGGTCCAGGCGCATTCGCGCCCTGTAGTACGCTCGCCCTGCGGGCTCGCTGTGGTTGGGAAAACAGACCCCGAGACGATCTACTCATCGACAATCCACAGCGACTGAAAGGAGCGAACGTACCACAGGGCACGCAGTGCCCGGACTACAGGGAGCAATAGCGAACGTACCACAGCAAACGAAGTGAGCGAACAACCATGCTGAAAAACTACCTCAAAATCGCCTTCCGAACCCTCTGGAAGGACAAGCTGCACGCCTTCATCAACATCTTCGGGCTGTCGATCGGGCTGGCGTGCTGCCTCCTGATCATGCTCTTCGTACGCAACGAATGGAGCTTCGACCGCTTCCATACCAACGCCGACCGCCTCTACCGCGCCTGGGTGTTGGAGAATTACGGCGAGAACCAGCGGTTCTACAATACCGTCACGCCCGTCCCGCTGGGCCCGACGATGGCGTCTACCTTTCCGGAGGTCGAGCAGGCGATCCGCTACATGCAGTTCACGGACCAGGTACGCCGGGGCGAGGTCGTCTTCAACGAAACCATCTCCCTTGCCGACCCGGCCTTTTTTGAGGTCTTCGACTTTCCCCTGGTACGCGGCGATGCGGCGCGCGCGCTGGCCGAACGCAACAGCGTCGTGCTCACCGAGCGTATGGCTACGCGCTACTTCGGCACGGCCGACCCGGTGGGGCAGACGCTGACGATGCTCAGCGAGGACGCCATGCAGGACTTCGTCGTCACCGCCGTCGCCGAGGATGTACCGCCCAACTCCAGCATCCAGTTCGACCTGCTCCTACCTTTCTCAGTGACCGAGTCCCTGATGAGTGAGCGCGCGCGCCAGAGCTGGTTCAACGTGAGCCACGAAACCTACGTCCTGCTCGCCGAAAACGTCGCGGCAGCCACGCTCGAAGCCAAGCTCCCGGAGATGGTAACGCAGGTCCTGGGAGATCGGGTAGAGCCGGGGCAGTACACGGTCGGCATCCAGCCGATGCCAGACATCCATTTAAATCCGGACTTCCCGACAGGCATCGCACCCGTCAGCGACCCGGCGTATGCGTACATCCTCTTCGGAATCGCCCTGCTGGTGCTGGCGCTGGCATGCATCAACTTCATGACCCTCTCCATCGGCCGTTCCACCAGCCGGGCGCGGGAAGTGGGCGTGCGCAAGGTCGTCGGCGCCGGGCGCCGCCAGGTGCGCTACCAGTTCTGGGGCGAGGCGCTGCTGACAAGCGGGCTGTCGCTCTTCTTCGGCATCGTGCTGGCCGAGATGCTCCTCCCCGTCTTTAACACGTTTGCGGACCGTACCCTGACGCTGACGTTCGACCCGGCGACGGTGCTCTTCTTGCTCGGCCTACTGTTGCTCATCGGCCTCGTCGCCGGGAGTTATCCGGCCGTGGTGCTCGCCCGCTTCCGCCCTGCCGACGTGCTCAAAGGCAGCCTTCATGTGCGGGGCGACCGAAGCCTGCTCCGGCGAGGACTGGTCGTCTTTCAGTTCGCCATCTCGATCATGCTGATCACCTGCACCCTCCTCATGGGGCAGCAGATGCGCTTCCTGCAAACGAAAAACCTCGGGTTCGACAAAGAGCAGGTCGTCGTCATCCCGACCGAACAACCCCTGGAAGAAGGACAACGGTTGACCGACCTGTTTCGCGAGGCGGTGTCGGATAACCCGAATGTCGTCGCCGTCACGAGGGCTTCGCATACCTTCGGCGAAGGAGGATGGATGACCATCGGGTACCATGCAGACGACGATACCTATCGAGACTTTACGCTGAACGTCATCGACGAAGACTACGTGTCTACCCTCTCCATGGAGATCATAGCCGGGCGCGACTTCGACCGGGCAATCCCTGCAGACCGCAACCAGGCCATCCTGGTCAATGAAGCGCTGGTTGCTGAGTACGGCTGGGCCGATCCGATCGGCCAACACCTGCCCGGCTCATTCCTGGATCACGAAATCATCGGCGTGGTCAAGGATTTCAACTTTGCCTCGCTCCATACTGCGGTGGAACCCCTCGTACTTACCCTCAACCGCGATATCATCTTCGAAGGAGCCTCCGATGTAAATTCCGGTTCCACGGCACCCAAGATCTCCGTACGCATACGCCCCGACGACCTCCCCGGCACCCTGGCGATGCTGAAGCGGA
>Ga0302046_10000723_pt1 | contig 32052 bp, 34 predicted proteins | sample RVTome_11_FD_200261 | JGI IMG/M metagenome (GOLD analysis project Ga0302046, IMG submission 200261) | Soil microbial communities from uranium-contaminated site in the Upper Colorado River Basin, Wyoming, United States - RVT147D111 (version 2) ...
GCGGGGCTCGGCGCACCTCGCCAACCCGCTGCCCCCGACGCACCGAACCCACCTCCCGGACCGGGTCGAGGGCACCTCGGCGAAGACGTTCACGATCAGGGAGCTTGTGCGGCTCGCCAGCCACGTGGACACCGCCGACGATCCGGCATCGCCGCGCGAGCGCATCCGACGGTTCGCCGTCGCGGCCAATGCGGCCAGGCCGTTCGTGTCACGACCCCGCGAGCCCGAGGACGTCGACGACCCCTACGGCGGCCCCCCGGAGGGGTATGCCCGGATGGCGGCCCAGGTCGACCGGCTCGTGCTTGCGCTGGTCGACCACCTCCTGGGCCCGTTGCCCGATGTCGACCACCAGCTGTTCGATCGACGATGAGGCGCTCCGGTCGCTGACCACTCCTGCGGCCCAGTCACTCCCTCCGCTTGCCAGTAGCGTGCCAGTCGAGCGACTCGGGAAGCCGTGATGCCGATAGAAGAGATTCTTTCCGTCCTTCGTGACGCCGACCCCGAGGTCGCCCAGCTCGTCGAGGACGAGGCCCGCCGCGAGGCCCGCAAGATCCGCCTGATCCCGTCGGAGAACTACGTCTCCGAGGCCGTGCTCGCCGCCACGGGAACACTGTTCACCAACAAGTACTCGGAGGGCTACCCCGGCAAGCGCTACTACGAGGGGCAGCAGGTCATCGATCAGCTGGAGACGCTCGCGATCCAGCGGGCCATCGAGGTCTTCGGCGTCGACCACGCCAACGTCCAGCCGTACTCGGGATCGCCAGCGAACCTCGCCGTCTACCTCGCCTTCCTCGAGCCCGGCGACACGATCATGGGGATGAGCCTGCCGCACGGCGGCCACCTCACCCACGGCTGGTCGGTGTCGATCACCGGCAAGTGGTTCAACAGCGTCTCCTATGGCGTGCAACGCGAGACGGGACGGATCGACTTCGACCAGGTCCGTGACGTCGCCAAGCGTGAGCGCCCGAAGGTCATCTTCTGCGGCGGCACCGCCATTCCCCGCACGATCGACTTCGGCCAGTTCGCCGAGATCTCCGCCGAGGTCGACGCGCTGCTCGTCGCCGACATCGCCCACATCGCCGGGCTCGTTGCCGGCGGAGCGCATCCGACGCCGGTGGGTCACGCTCCGGTGGTGACCACGACGACGCACAAGACCCTCCGAGGCCCGCGTGGCGCCATGATCCTGACCGACACGGACCACGCCACCCCCATCGACCGAGCCGTCTTCCCGGGCCTCCAGGGTGGCCCACACAACCACACGACGGCCGCCATCGCCGTGGCACTCGGTGAGGCGCTGCAACCGGACTTCAAGGCGTACGCCTCGTCCATCGTCACGAACGCCCAGGCGCTCGCCGACGGTCTCGTCGAGAACGGCTTCGACCTGGTCTCGGGTGGCACTGACAACCACCTGCTGCTCATCGACCTGACCGACAAGGGCATCGGCGGAAAGCCAGCCGCCCAGGCGCTGGACCGCGCCGGGATCGTGTGCAACTACAACACGGTCCCGTTCGACCCCCGCAAGCCCTTCGACCCGTCCGGGATCCGGCTCGGCACGCCTGCCGTCACGACCCGGGGAATGGGAGTCGGCGAAATGGCGGTCCTGGCCGGCTGGATCAACGATGCCGTCGACGCCGCCATTGCCTCCGACGAGGGCACGCTCGAGCGCATCGCCCGTGAGGTCGCCGACCTCTGCGCGGGGTTCCCGGCACCTGGCACCATCGCCTGATCGGCTGCCCAGCGCCGACACGGACCTAGCACATCGCTGCGACAGGCGCCCGGGAGGCGCGCACCTGCGCTTGTGGCCGGGTGCTGCCGCTGGTTCCCTAGTCCGATGCTCTCGCACCTGGCCGTCTTTGCGACGGCCGCAATCGTCACGGGCCTGACCACCCCGCTTGCCGCGCGATTCGCACGTCGTGTGGGCGCAATCGACGCGCCCGCCGACCCCCGCAAGGTTCATCGCGAACCGGTGCCCACGCTGGGTGGACTCGGGATGGCAGCGGGCATCGCGGCCGCGGTCGCGGTCGCCAGGCTGCTCCCGTTCTTCCGGCCGGTCTTCGAGGAGAGCTCGGAGGTCACCGGCATTCTGCTCGGCGCGCTGCTCCTCGTTGCCGTTGGGGTCATCGATGACCTCAGAGACCTGCCGCCGACCATCAAGCTCGCTGGCCAGATCACCGCGGCCATGCTCGTGGCATTGTTCGGCGTCCAGCTCGTCTACGCCTGGGTCCCCGGAGTCGACGTGGTGGTCCTCGCGGCCGACCTGGGATTGCCGTTGACCGTGCTGGCCATCGTCGCCATGGTCAACGCCGTGAACCTCATCGATGGCCTGGACGGACTGGCCGCCGGCATCGTCGCCATTGCCGCGGTCTCCTTCTTCACGTTCTCCGTGATCGCTGAGGACCGCGGCATCGCGGAGACCACCCCCAGCGCCGCGCCACTGATCGCCGCTGCCCTTGCGGGCGTCTGCATCGGATTCCTCGTCCACAACTGGCATCCCGCGTCCGCATTCATGGGCGACACGGGCTCGATGATGCTTGGCCTGCTGCTGGCGTCGGCAGGCATTTCCTACGTCGGTCGATCGACTGCGCCGGTCAACGCCGACTACGCCGGTGTCGCACCATTGCTGGCACCCGTCCTGATCCTCGCCGTGCCATTCGTTGACTCGATGTTCGCGATCCTCCGGCGACTCCGGCGCCGTCAGCCACTCATGCTGGCCGACAAGGGTCACCTGCACCACCTGCTGATCACCTTCGGGCATTCGCACCGGCGGGCGGTGCTGATCCTGTACTGGTGGTCGCTCCTCGTTGCCTTCGCCACGGTGGGGCCGCTCGTGCTCGACATATGGACCGTCACCTGGGTGGTCGTCGGTGCCGCCGGCCTCGGGCTCGGCATCGTGGCACTGGGCATCCGCGCAGGCCACGCCGACGTCGAAGTGGACGACGACGAGACACCCGGGCGCCCGCGCCTGGTCGAGGTCTCCTGAGCGCGGCCGTCAGCCGCGCACGCGACCGGAGCGGTTGGCCGCTTGTGACGCGCGTTGCTAGCGTCCGGCACCCCATGGACGACTCGGATCGACCCGCCAGCGGCATGCTGCGGGAACTCGACTCGGGCTGGGCCATGACCTCCGAGTTCATCTCCGCCGTGCTGGTGTGGATGGGCATCGGGTGGCTGCTGGATCGGTGGTTGGGCACCGACCCGTGGCTGCTGGTCGCAGGGATCGTGCTGGGTTTCGTGCTCGGAACCTGGCTGCTCTTCCTGCGGGCCAACGAGCAGGGCAAGATGGAGGACGCCAAGCGCCCTCGCTTGTAAACGCCAACCCGGCGTCGCGACGAACGACCCCGGCGCGCCCATCGCGCCAACAGGACGAATGATGGCTCTGGCTGACCACGACCACGAAGCGTTGCTCGGTCGAGCCGCTCTTCGCGTCGTCGGTGTCCTTGCCGTGCCAGTCGTCGGACTCGCCTGGCTGGTCCGCGGTCCCGAGGGCGCCGTGACCGCCGCTGGCGGGCTCGCGGTCGTGGGCGTCGGCCAGTTCCTGACGGGCACCTCGCTGTCCTGGGCCGCCCGGCGTGGCAACGGGCTGCTCATGGCCGTGACCCTCGGCGGGTTCCTCGTCCGGCTGGGCGTCTACGCGATCCTCATCGTCACGCTCTCGTCCAGCAGCAGGGTCGACGCTCCGGCGCTCGTCGCGAGCGTCACCCTCGCCCTTGCGGCCGTCCTGACGCACGAAACGCGCCTCGTGATGCGCGAGGGGTCGTTCTGGTGGCTCGACCCGACTGCCGGCCTCCCGCCCGCGGCGAACACGACGACGGCCTCGGCCGCGGTGACAGCAAAGGACCTTGCGTGAGCACGCTGCTTGCGACGGAGAGCGGGGGCTTTGTCGTCCCTCCCCTCGAGGAGCTGTTCAAGTTCCCCGCCATCTGGTTCGAGGACTCCCCGCTGCTCGCCCTGAACCGGACCGGCCTGCTCTACATGCTGGCGGCCGTGATCGCCATCGGCCTCATGTTCGTGGCGTTCCGACGGCCCAAGCTCGTGCCCGGCCGTTTCCAGGCCGCGATGGAGGCGCTGGTCGACTTCGTACGCGACGACATTGTCATCCAGGCCATCGGCCCCGACGGGCTGCGCTACGTCCCGTTCCTCACCTCCCTGTTCCTGTTCATCTGGATCAACAACTTCTGGGAGGTCATGCCGCTGGTCCAGTTCCCGTCGACCGGGCGCATGGCCGTGCCAGCCTTTCTCGCCCTGACCGTCTACGTCGTCTACTGGGCAGCCGGCGCCAAGGCGGTCGGTTTCTGGCGCTACATCGTCGACCACGCCGTCCCCCCGGGCGTCCCGAAGCCCATCCTGCTCCTCGTCATCCCGATCGAGCTGGCGCAGATTCTCGTCATCCGGCCGCTGACGCACGCGGTCCGGCTCTTCGCCAACATGATGGCGGGCCACATCCTGCTGGCGATCATCTTCATTGCCGCCAACACGTTCCTGCTGGACGTCCACAACGGGATCGCCGAGGCCTCGTTCAACCTGAAGGGGTCGCCGATTGGCCTCGCCGCCCTCGCGTTCGGGCCCGCCATGGTCGGCTTCGAGATCATGGTCGGTGCCCTGCAGGCGTACATCTTCACCATCTTGGCCGCCGTGTACATCGGTGACTCGATGCACCCGGCCCATTGACAAGTGAGGTGAGCGTGGGAAACGAAGTTTCACGCAAGCGAACCGCGCGCCGTCAACAGGCGCGAAGTGCCGATTGACAACGACATCCGGCGCAACCCGCGTCGGACCCGACCACGTGCCCGGCACCGGGTGCGGAAAGAGGAGAAACACCAATGGATCTGCTTGCTCAGGTCACCAGCGAGACCGGTCTTGTCGGCGATCTCGGCTCCATCGGCAAGGGTCTCGTGTTCGGGCTTGGCGCCATCGGGCCCGGCATCGGCATCGGGTTCCTCGTCGGCAAGGCGATCGAGTCGATGGCCCGGCAGCCGGAGGCAGCGGGCATGGTTCGAACCACCATGTTCCTCGGTATCGCCTTCGTCGAGGCGCTCGCGCTCTTCGGCTTCGTCCTCGCCTTCATCATCTAGAGGCGCTGCCCTGCCACAGGTGAGGAGGTCACCATGAATGCCGCACTGCTGCTTGCCACCGAGGCCACCGAAGAGGCCTCTGGTCTGTCGATCATCCTGCCGGCCGCCGCCGAGCTGTTCTACGGCGCGATCTCGTTCGCGATCGTCTTCCTGGTCCTGAGCCGACTCGTGTTCCCGAAGATCAGCCAGATGCTCGAGGACCGGTCGGCCGCCATCCAGGGCAAGCTCGAGGAGGCCGACAAGACCCTGCAGTCGGCCGGCGCCACCAAGAGCGAGTACGAGGCCAAGCTCAACTCCGCCAGGTCGGAGGCAAACGCCATCATCGAGGAGGCCAAGCAACAGGCCGAGACGGTGCGGGCCCAGCTGCGAGCCGAGGCCGAGCAGGAGGCAGAGGCCATCCGATCCCGTGCGCAGGCAGACGCCGCGACCGAGAAGGATCGGCTCGTCTCCGAGCTCAAGGGCCAGGTCGGCGCGCTGTCCGTCCAGCTGGCTGGCAAGATCGTCGAGAAGGAGCTGGACCCCAACCAGCACCAGGGGCTGGTCGACCAGTACATCGCCCAGCTCAGCCGCTGAGGCACACCACCGCGGGTTGCCGACCTGGCTGCCCGCACAACGTCGGAGACCGCGATGGACATGAACAGCTGGGGCCGGGCGCTCGTCGCCCTGGCCGACGCCGAGGGTGCCCTCGACGTCGTTGAGGGCGAGCTGCTCACCGTCGCGGATGCCGTCGAGGGCAGCCGCGAGCTCACTGACAGGCTTGCGGACCCGAACGTGCCGGTGGGCGCGCGGCTGTCGCTGGTCGAGTCGGGAGCGCTGGCAGCCGCGCACCCCGCAACTCGTGTCGTGCTCGCCGCCGTCATCGCCGGCGGGCACGCCGGCCACCTGCGCGAGCTCGCCGTCGAGGTGGCGCGCGCCGCGGCCGAAGCACGCTCCCGCGAGCTGGCCGAGGTCCACGTGGCCGTGCCGCTCGACGATGCCAGGCGCGAGCAGCTCCGCGCTGCGCTCGAGCGTGCGACCGGCAAGCGCCTCGACCTGCAGGTCTACATCGACCCCGAGGTCGTCGGCGGTGTTCGCGCCAAGATCGGTGACACCGTCATCGACGGCAGCATCGCCAAACGGCTCAGCGACGCCAAGACACGGATCGCCGGCTGACCACGGCCGACACGCCACACAAGGAACCGCAAGTGACCGACCTCTCGATCAGCGCCAAGGACATCACGTCGGCGCTGCAGTCCATGGTCGACAGCTACACGCCCGTGACGGCGTCGGAGCAGGTTGGCCGCGTCGTCGAAACCAGCGACGGCATCGCCCGGATCGTCGGCTTGCCCGGCACCATGGCCAACGAACTGCTCGACTTCGGCGGCGGCGTCATGGGCATGGCCATGAACCTCGACGAGCACTCGATCGGCGCCGCGGTCTTCGCAGACGCGTCGCGAGTCGAGGAGGGCCAGACGGTCAAGCGCACCGAGCGGGTGCTGTCGGTTCCCGTTGGTGATGCGCTGTTGGGACGCGTCGTGGACCCGCTCGGCAACCCGATCGACGGGAAGGGTCCACTCGATGCCAGCAAGCTCGACGGCCACCGTCCCCTGGAGGTCCAGGCGCCCGGTGTGACGCAGCGCCAGCCGGTCAACCAGCCGTTGCAGACGGGCACCAAGGTGATCGACGTCATGACGCCGATCGGCCGTGGCCAGCGGGAGCTGATCATCGGCGACCGCCAGACGGGCAAGACCGCGATCGCGATCGACGCCATCATCAACCAGAAGCAGTTCCAGGGGACCCCCGACCAGGTCAAGTGCATCTATGTCGCCGTCGGCCAGAAGGGCTCGACCGTCGCCCAGGTCGTCGAGACGCTGCACAAGTTCGGCGCGATGGAGTACACGACTGTCGTGTCGGCCCCGGCATCCAGCCCTGCGCCCTTCCAGTTCATCGCGCCGTACAGCGGTGCCGCCATCGGTGCCAACTGGATGTACAAGGGCGAGCACGCCCTGATCATCTACGACGATCTCACCAAGCAGGCCGACGCCTACCGGCAGCTGTCACTGCTGCTGCGGCGCCCACCCGGTCGCGAGGCGTACCCCGGTGACGTCTTCTACCTGCACTCGCGGCTGCTCGAGCGGGCCGCAAAGCTCTCCGACGAGCTGGGCGGCGGCTCGATGACCGCCTTTCCGATCGTCGAGACGAAGGCCAACGACGACTCGGCCTACATCCCCACCAACGTGATCTCGATCACGGACGGGCAGATCTTCCTCGAGACCGACCTGTTCTACCAAGGGGTTCGGCCGGCCATGAACGCCGGGATCTCGGTCTCCCGCGTCGGCGGTGCAGCCCAGGTGGCCGGCATGCGATCGGTGGCCGGGACCGTCCGCCTGGACCTGGCGCAGTTCCGCGAGCTCGAGGCCTTTGCACAGTTCGGCTCCGACCTGGACAAGGCGTCCCAACAGCAGATCGCGCGCGGACTGCGGGTCGTCGAGGTGTGCAAGCAGCTCCAGTACAAGCCGATGCCGGTCGAGCTCCAGATCGCCTCGGTCTGGTCCGTGTCCAACGCGAAGCTGGACGACATCCCGGTCGAGGATGTTCGTCGCTTCGAGGCCGAGCTGCACGACTGGCTCAAGACCCGCCATGGCGACCTGCTCAGCCGGCTGGTGGGCAGCAAGGTCGAGGGAGAGCTCGAGGCGGAGCTGGACAAGGCCGTGGACGCGTTCAAGGCGACGTTTGCGCCCTCGGTCGAACCCGAGGCCCACAAGGACGAGTCGACCTGGGGCTGGGAGGCGATGGACGCCGACCCGGACGAGGTCGCCCCGATCGACGCGTAGCACCCACACCCGAAGAGGCGCAAGGAACAACCGGTGGCAGGCAGCGGTCAGATCCGCCAGCTGCGGCGGCGCATTCGCTCCGTGAAGAGCACGCAGAAGATCACGCGTGCCATGGAGATGATCGCGGCGTCGCGGATCCTGCGTGCCCAGCGGCTCGCGATCGAGGCCCGTCCCTACGCCGAACAGATCACGGAGATCATCAAGGGCCTGGCCGTTTCCAACGAGGCCAAGGGCCACCCGCTGCTGGCCGAGCACGCCTCGGCCAACCAGGTCGGCGTGGTCGTCATCAGCGCCGACCGCGGGCTGGCCGGGGCCTACAACTCCAATGTTCTCAAGCGGGCCGAGGCTGTCATCGCCGAAGAGGAGCAGGCGGGATCGTCGGTCAGGCTGTTCGTTGTCGGACGCAAGGCCCAGGGCTACTTCACCTTCCGCGGCCGGAAACCGGAGCGGGTCTGGACCGGCGTGAGCGACGCGCCGACCTACGCCGCCGCCGAAGAGGTCGGTGAGCTGGTCATCTCTCGCTACGGCGATCTCGACCTGGACCGCGTGTGGCTGGTCTACACCGACTTCCGCTCAATGCTGACCCAGACGCCGACCGCGATGAAGCTGTTGCCCGTCGATCCGAAGGAGTTCGAGGGCGGCTCCGAGCTCCCCCCGGAGTTCCTGTTCGAACCGGGACCGTCCGAGATCCTGTCCCTGCTGATCCCCAGGTACATCGAGGCCAAGGTCTTCCACGCGATGCTCGAGTCGTCGGCATCCGAGCACGCCTCACGGCAGCGGGCGATGAAGTCGGCCACCGACAACGCCGAGGACGTCATCACCTACCTGTCACGGGTCATGAACCAGGCGCGGCAGGACCAGATCACCACCGAGATCTCCGAGATCGTCGGCGGCGCCGAGGCGCTCGCCGCCGGCTGAGAAGGAAACCGACATGGCACAGTCAGACACGGGACGCATCATCCGGATCATCGGTCCGGTCATCGACGTCGAGTTCCCGCCCGGCGACATGCCTGACATCAACAACGCGCTGAAGTTCGACCGCACCGTCGAGGGCACGACCACGAGGCTGACGGCCGAGGTCGCCCAGCACATCGGCGATCGACGTGTCCGCGCGATCGTCATGCAGCCCACCGACGGCGTCGTCCGGGGCACCGAGGTCACCGACACCGGGGCCCCCATCAAGGTGCCCGTCGGGCCGTCGACCCTCGGCCACGTCTACAACGTGCTTGGCGAGCCGCTCGATCTCGAGGGCGAGGCACGCGCCAACTTCCACGCAGAGGACTCGTGGGCCATCCACCGTCCCGCGCCAGACTTCGACGCGCTCGAGCCGCAGGCCGAGATGTTTGAGACGGGCATCAAGGTCATCGACCTGATCGAGCCGTACGTGAAGGGCGGCAAGATCGGGATGTTCGGCGGCGCCGGCGTCGGCAAGACCGTCGTCATCCAGGAGATGATCTCCCGGGTCGCCGAGAACCACGGTGGCGTGTCCGTGTTCGCCGGCGTCGGCGAGCGCACCCGGGAGGGCAACGACCTGTTCGGCGAGATGACCGAGTCCGGCGTCATCGACAAGACCGCGCTCGTGTTCGGGCAGATGGACGAGCCGCCGGGGGTCCGCCTCCGGGTTGCCCTGTCGGCCCTGACCATGGCCGAGTACTTCCGCGACGAGATGCACCAGGACGTCCTGCTGTTCGTCGACAACGTGTTCCGGTTCGTCCAGGCGGGCTCGGAGGTCTCCACGCTGCTGGGCAGGATGCCGTCCGCCGTCGGCTACCAGCCCACTCTGTCCAACGAGATGGGCCAGCTCCAGGAGCGGATCACATCGACCAAGGGTCGGTCCATCACCTCGCTCCAGGCCGTCTACGTCCCTGCCGACGACATCACCGACCCAGCGCCACACACCACGTTCGCGCACCTCGACGCCCAGACAGTCCTGTCCCGTGAGATCGCCTCGCTGGGCATCTACCCGGCCGTCGACCCGCTCGACTCGACCTCGCGGATTCTCGACCCGCTGGTGGTCGGCCAGGAGCACTACGACGTCGCCGTCCAGACCCAGGAGATCCTCCAGCGCTACAAGGACCTGCAGGACATCATCGCGATCCTGGGCCTCGACGAGCTGTCAGAAGAGGACAAGGTCGTCGTCGGTCGGGCCCGCAAGGCACGCAACTTCTTCTCGCAGAACTTCAACGTCGCCGAGCAGTTCACCGGCAATCCGGGCGTCTACGTACCCATCAAGGACACGGTCGACGCCTTCAAGGCCTTGGTCGAGGGCGAGTTCGACAACGTCCCCGAGCAGGCGTTCAGCTACGTCGGTGGCGCCGAGGACGTCCAGCGGGCCGCGGCGAAGCTGGCGTCTTCGTGATGGGGCCCTCCTTGTCCCGGCGGAGGGCGGGCTGATGGGCACGATGCAGGTCGAGATCGTCTCGGCGGAGAAGTCCCTGCTCTCCGTCGAGGCCACCGAGCTGTATGCCCGGTCCATGGACGGCGAGATCGGCATCCTGCCGGGCCACCAGCCGTGCCTGCTCGCGCTCGACATCGCGCCGGTCAAGGTGAAGCTGGCCGACGGCTCCACGGAGCGGGTCGCCGTGCACCACGGCTTCCTCTACTTCCAGAAGAACCAGGCCGTCATCCTCGCGGACACGGCAGAAACGGCGGCCACCATTGACCGCCGACGGGCCGAGGCGCGCCTCAAGGAGATGGAGGCACGGCGTGCCAACCGGGAGAACGCGACGGTCCAGGCCTCCATCCGAAAGCAGGAGGTACGCCTTTCCGTCGCAGCCATGTGACCAGCCGTAGCCTGCTCGGCATGGCGATCACCGATCCTCTTCGCGATCAGGTCGTCGATGCTGCCATGCGGGTCCTGCTCAAGGGTGGTTCCCGGGCGCTGAACCTCGCAGCGGTCGCCCGCGAGGCGGGACTCAAGCAGTCCACGCCGGTCCTCTCGCAACTCGGGCTCGACGGAATCGTCGACGGCGTCGTGGGCCGAGTCGCCCACACGTGGGAATCCGCCGTGGATCGGGCACTGCTCGGTGTCGACCTGACCAGTGATGCGTGGATCGAGCCGCTGCTGGGAGCGATCTTCGACGCGGCCATGGCCAACCGTGACATCACCGATGCGCTGCCCGGTCGGTCGATCGCGATGCTCGACTATGTCGGAAACCGACTGTCCAGGGTGCTCGACGGGCTCGGCAGCCGTCGCAGTGCGTTCCTCATGAACGGCCTCCGCGGCGCACTGGACCGCGAGATCCACGCGCCGCGCCCAAACCGGGATGCGTTCATCGCCGACGTCGGCCCGCTCGTCCAGGCCTGTCTGGACGGTGGCCGAACGTGGTCCGACCGCGGCTGAGGCCTCGATAGTCTCGAATGGCGACCCCGCGGGAGCATTCGTGCCCACTCGTGACGCCCCGGTCTCCACCATGGACACACGAACCGAAGACGTCTATGCCGTGCGCGGCGGGAACCCCCTGCGCGGAACCCTGCGCGTGTCCGGGGCGAAGAACTCGGCGCTGAAGCTGATGGCGGCGTCGATCCTCGCGGACGGACCGGTCGAGCTGTCGAACGTCCCGGCCATCGCGGACGTCCCGGTGATGGCCGACATCATCCGTGGCCTCGGTGCCGACGTCGAGATCGACGAGACGTTCTGCCGGCTGTCGTTCGCCGCCGATCCGGACTTCCATGCCCCGGCGGACGCCGTCGCACGGATCCGTGCCTCGATCTCCGTCCTCGGACCGCTCGTCGGCCGCGTTCGGCGCGCTCGGCTGCGGCTGCCCGGCGGCGACCGGATCGGTGCCCGCAGCATCGACCTGCACCTCCGCGGGCTCATGGACATGGGTGCGTCGATCCATGAGTCCGGGGACGAGGTCGAGGTCCATGCCGAGGGGCTGCACGGCGCCGTCGTGACGCTGGACTTCCCGTCGGTCGGCGCGACCGAGAACGTCCTGATGGCCGCCACGCTCGCGGACGGCACGACGACGATCGAGAACGCGGCCCGCGAGCCCGAGATCCAGGACCTGTGCCGCATGCTCGTGAGCATGGGCGCCCGGATCAGCGGCATCAGCGAACCCACCCTCCACATCGAAGGGGTGGACCGGCTCGCGGGGACAACGTGGGCCACGTGCCCGGACCGCATCGAGACCGGCACGTATGCCGTGGCCGCCGCGCTCACCGGCGGCGACGTCGTCCTCGAAGGTGTCCGGCCGGGGGACCTGTCCCTGTTCCTCACGAAAATGCGCGCCGCGGGGGTCCACGTCGAGGAAGGCGCGGAAACGCTCCGGGTCAAGGGCAACGGCCTGACACCCATCAACGTCGTCACGCTGCCGTGGCCGGGTTTCCCGACCGACCTCCAGCCCCAGATGATGGTGCTGCTGACCCAGGCGGCCGGCGAGTCCATGGTCACCGAGAACGTCTTCGAGTCGCGGTTCGCGTTCGTGGACCAGCTGCTCCGAATGGGTGCCGACATCCGCGTCGACGGGCACCATGCCCTGATCCGGGGCCGCACCGCACTGCACGGTGCGACCCTCGACGGCCTGGACGTCCGCGCCGGAGCCGCCGGCGTGCTGGCGGGGCTCGCGGCCGACGGCGAGACGCTGGTCCGCGACATCCACCACGTCCAGCGCGGCTACCACGACATCGTGGGCAGCCTGCGGTTGCTCGGCGCCGACATCGAGCATCGCGCGGCCGCATGAGAAGGCCCGTTTCGCGCGCGGGCGTCATGGCTGCCCTCGTCGCGATGCACGCCACCGGCGCTGTGCTGGCCGCGCCGCCGGCCGCGGCGCAGCAGCCGGTTGAACCCGTCGACCTGGGCCGCTACGCCGGCCCGCTGCGTTTCGAGGCGCCCGACGGCGGTGTGCTCGAGCTCGGTGACGGTCGCCGGTACGCCGGGGCCGTGGAGGTCCTGCTGTCGGCGGACGGCGAGCTGACCGTCGTCAATGACGTCGACATCGAGACCTACGTCGAGGGCATCGCCGAGATGCCGGCCCGGTGGCCATTGGAGGCCCTGAAGGCCCAGGCCGTCGCGGCCCGCACCTATGCGTGGTATCAGGCGACGCGCAGCGCGTTCGATGGCTATGACATCTGCGACACGACGGCCTGCCAGGTGTTCCGCGGACGCGAGGTGGTCGAGACCCCCGAGGTCGGTCAACGGTGGGCGCAGGCGGTCGCCGCCACGGCCGGGGAGGTGCTCCTGTACGAGGACACACCGATCCTCGCGCGGTACTTCTCGACTTCCGGCGGGCACACGTTCGACAACGAGGACGTCTTTCCGTCCTCGGGACCCTTTCCCTACCTGGTCGGCGTGGCTGATCCCGACGATGCCGTCTCGCCCCTGCACACCTGGCAGGTCGTGTTCAGCCGCCAACAGTTCGACGCGATTGCGCTGCGCGGCGCCCAGCTTCCCAGCGTCGTCCCCGTTGCCGACGTCGAACGCAGACCGCAGCCCGACCCGACACCCGACCGGATCGTCGTCACCGGGCGCAATGGTGCAACCCTGGAGATCACCGCGGGGGAGTTGCGCGACTTCCTCAACGCTGCCGCACCCGCCGCCTTTCCCGACGCGTTCCCCGGTCCGCGCACCGACGGACTGCGACTCCCGACCACCGTTCCGTCTGGGCGCTTCGACGTCGTGGTCACCGACGACGCGATCACCCTCAACGGCAGCGGCTGGGGCCACGGCGTCGGGATGGGCCAGTGGGGCGCCATGGGCAAGGCCGACCGCGGCCTGTCCCACGCGGAGATCCTGGCCGCCTACTACAACGGGCTGGATCCGACGACCAGCCCGGAGCTGCCGGACCGGATCCGCGTGGGCCTGTCGAACATCGGGGACCGCGTCGCGATCACGTCAACCTCGGTGTTCACGATCAGCACCGGCGACCAGGTCCTCATCGAGCGCGGACTTGGCACGTTCGCGATCGATGCAGCTGCCGACCGGACCCTGGCGCTGACGGCACCGCCCGGACACGGTGCGCCGTTGGTGCTCTCGCAGGTGACCCCCAACCGGACCCGACCCTTCCTCGTCGAGCAGATCACGCTCGACGTCGTGACGAACAAGCCCGTGGAGCTCCTGCTGCGTGCTCGCCGTGACGACAGTGAGCCCATCACCCTCCCGCTCGGGGTGGCCGAACCCGGTCGGCAGGCTCTCGCCTGGGCGCTCGACGACGTCGAGGGCGCGCCGGTCGACGCCGGCGGTTGGGAGATCGAGGTGGTCGCGATCGACGAGGAGGGCGACGAGGCAACGACAGCCACCTCGCTCGAGGTGCTTGCGACCGGCGGCGACCCGGCTGCCTCCGTGCTCACAGCGGCGACGCCCCGATCGGAAGGGGGTCTCCCGGTCGCCGTGATGCTCGCTTCGGGGGCGGTCGCGACACTGCTCGGCCTCGCCGTTGGCTGGTTCGGCAGGCAACGTCGGGAGCACGGTCGTGGCTGAACGAGAGGGCATCCACCTGCCGCATCCCGGCCTTCCGCCGCCCCCGCCCCCGCCGCCAACGCCCAGCGAGGCCGCGGTCCCGTTCAACGCCTTCGACGGCCTCGGGCTCGTCGTGTGGACGATCGTTGCGCAACTGGTCGTGGGGATCGGCTTCGCGATCGTGCTGCTGGCCTCGGGCAACAGTGACGCCCTCGACGAGGGCGGCACGTTCCAACAGGGCCCGGGCGTGCTTGTCCTGGCGGCCGCATCGCAGATCTTCACGATCGCTGGCGTGTTCGCGTGGCTCAACCATCGCCGGCGCCTGACACGCCATCTGTTCGGCACGGGCAGCCACGGCTTGCGCCCCGTCCTGGTGGGCGTGGCGGCCGGGGTCGGCGCGTACGTCACGGTCACCCTGCTCGTGTACCTCGGCAGCCTCGTCGTCGACACCGGCGATCCCGAGCAGGCGGCGCTGGAGGCCTCGACGGAAGGTGCTCTGGGCTTCGTGCTGGGCATCGTCGTCGCCGGGATCCTTGCCCCCTTCCTGGAAGAGGTGGTTTTCCGAGGCGTCCTGTTCCAGGCGCTCCGGCACCGGATGGGGGTCGCATGGGGGGTGGCGCTGTCCTCCCTGGCCTTCGCGATCGTCCACATCGAGCTGATCGGCCAGCCCGTGTTCCTCGGCGGCCTTTTTGCGCTTGCCGCCTTCCTCGCCCTGCTGTTGCAGTGGACGCGATCGTTGTTCGTTCCGATCGTCGCCCACGCGACGTTCAACGTCATCACCCTGGTGCTTGCCACGTTCGCCTCCGACCCGAGGATCTGACGACCTGCCAGATTTCACCAGCCGCCCTACGATGGTGGAATCTGGCGGGTGCGGGAGGATCGTGCAGGCACAGCTTGCCACCGACGACTGGCTGGTCGCCCTCAAGGAGGAGATCAACCGGTCCTCGGACTATCACCAGGCGGGCGGGCGCTGGGAGTCCAGCCTCGGCATGGCCTTCCTCGCCGACGAGCACGACGATCGTGACGCCTACGTCGTCCTGGACCTGCGGGAGGGGCGCTGCGAACGTGCCGCGTTCGTCTCGGAGGACCAGTACCGCCAGTCGACCTACCGGCTCGCCGGCCCGTGGGACCGCTGGCACCAGCTGTGTGGCGGGCGCCTGGAGCCCTTGAAGGCGATCATCCTCAAGCGGCTCGAGTTCGGGGGCGACCTGTTGCGGATGGCCGGTTTCCTCCCCGCCGCCAAGGCGCTCCTGGACTGCGCCTGCCGGGTGACCGACCAGGTCGACGAGCCGATCACCTGACCTCGCCAGACTCGGGCGTTTCCCCGGGCGGGGCTCGGTCGCCGACTCGGAGCACACCACGCCGACCCCGTAGCCTCACGCAGCCGCAGCAACGAAGGCACTCCTGAATGGGTGAGATTGCGAAGGTCGGCATCGTCGGGTGCGGGACGATGGGATGCGGCATTGCCGAGATCGTCGCCCGTCACGGCCTGCCGGTCGCGTTCGTCGAGGTCGACGGCGAGGCCGTCGCCCGCGCCGACGAGCGGATCGCCGCTGCCCTCCAGCGGCAGGTGGACCGGGGCAGGCTGGACGAGGCCGAGCGAGACGAGATCATCGGCCGCATCGCGGGCGGAACCTCCTACGACGCGCTCGAGGACTGCGACCTCGTCATCGAGGCCGTCCCGGAAGACCTCGCCCTCAAGCAGGCGGTCGTCGCCCAGATCGACGCGGCCGCCCAGCAGGACGCCGTGATCGCGACCAACACGTCGTCGTTGCCCGTGATGGACATCGCCGTGAAGACCCGGCGCCCGAACCGTGTTCTCGGCTTCCACTTCTTCAACCCGGCCCAGGTCATGGAGTTGATCGAGCTGGTGCGTACGTTCGTGACCGACGAGGCCGTCGTCGACACGGCACGGGCATTCGCCGCGGCCATCGGAAAGTCGCCGGTCGTCGTGGGGGATCGGCGCGGCTTCATCGCCAACCAGCTGCTCTTTCCCTACCTCAACCAGGCCGTCGGCATGGTCGAAAGTGGCTACGCGACCATCGAGGACGTCGACAACGCGATGAAGTTCGGAGCCGGGCTGCCGATGGGTCCGATCGCACTGGTCGACCTGGTCGGCCTGGACACGATGGTCGGGATCATGGAGGCGATCCACGGCCAGTTCGACGACACCCGATTTGCGCCTCGGCCGCTGCTGCGGCAGCTGTCCAGCGCCGGCTTCAAGGGCCGCAAGACCGGTCGGGGCTTTCTTGCCTACGACGCCCCCGGGTCATCGACGGTCGTCGCGACCGACGGCGGCCGGGAGCCCGCCGATCCCGGCAGCATCGCCGACTGGAAGACGATCGGGGTCCTTGGGACCGGGACGATGGCCACTGGCATCGCCGAGGTCTGCGCCAAGGCCGGCTACGACGTCATCGTGCGCGGCCGGACCAAGGAAAAGGCCGAGGGCGTCGCGGCCGCGACCGCCAAGTCCATGCAGCGCATGGTCGACAAGGGTCGACTGTCCGAGGAGGACATGGTCGCGACGCTCGCGCGGATCCAGCCGACGGCTGACCTCGAGGACTTTGCACCGTGCGACCTGGTGATCGAGGCGGTCGCCGAGGAACTCGAGATCAAGAAGGAACTGTTCGAACAGCTCGCGCCGATTCTCCGGCCCGACACGCTCCTGTCGACGACGACCTCGTCGCTGCCGGTGATCGAGTGCGCGATGGTCACCGACCGGCCCGGGAAGGTCATCGGCCTCCACTTCTTCAACCCGGCGGCCATCATGAAGCTGGTCGAGGTGGTGCCGACGGTCCGCACCGACGACGAGGTGGTCACCCGGGCACGCGCCTTCGTCGACCGGATCGGCAAGGTCGGCGTGCTCTGCCCCGACCGGGCAGGGTTCATCGTCAACGCGCTGCTGTTTCCCTACCTGAACGACGCCGTGAGGATGCTCGAGTCGCACTATGCGACCGCGGAGGAGATCGACACGGCAATGAAGCTCGGCTGCGGCTACCCCATGGGGCCGTTCGAGCTGATGGACATCGTCGGCCTCGACGTGACGCTGGCGATCATCGGGACGCTCCACGCGGCTTTCCGTGAGCCGTCGTACGCGCCCGCGCCGACCCTGGTGCACATGGTCGAAGGCGGATTCCTCGGCAAGAAGGCGGGTCGCGGATTCCACGTCCATTGACAAGCGAGCCATCGGTCGAGCATGCAACGGGCAGCTGGCGTGAGCTGGTCCGGTTCCTGCCGGACGTCGGCAGGCTGCTGTGGCGGCTGGCCGGTGACCCACGGGTGCCCTGGACGGCCAAGGCGGTCGCCGCCGCCGCCGTCGCGTACGTCGCCTCGCCCGTCGACCTGATCCCCGATTTCATCCCCGGCGCGGGGCAGCTGGACGACGTCGTGATCGTCGCCCGCGCCATCCGGTTCCTGTTTCGCAGTGCCGGCTACGAGTTGATCCAGGAGCACTGGGACGGCTCCGACGAGGGCTTCGCGGCGCTGCTCGTCGTGGCCGGCATCCGATAGGCAACGAGGCATCATGAGCAAGAAGACCCATCAGAGGCAACTGGATCGCGCCCGCGCCAAGCGGGAAGCCGAGCGCGCGGCCCACCGGTCGGGACGCAACCGGATCGTGGCCGTCGTGCTCGTCCTTGCACTGGTCATGGCCGTCTTCGTCGGGGCCGTGCTGAGCCGCCAGTCAGAGCCAGAGGTGGCCCCGTCACCCACGCCGACGACCGCGGCACCGTCGGCGGAACCGTGCAACCTGGCGGGTGTCGAGCACCCGACCGCCAACACCGATCTTGCGTTCGCCGAGCAGCCCGAGCGACCGATCAACGAGGACGCGACGTACCGGGTCACGGTCGAGACCACGTGCGGGGACATCGTCCTCGAGCTCGACCCGGCGCTGGGCGCCAACACGGTCGCGAACTTCCTGGGCCTGGCCGAGGCCGGGTACTACGACGGGGCGCCCTTCCACCGGGTGATCGACGGATTCATGATCCAGGGTGGAGACCCCACCGGAACGGGCAGCGGTGACCCCGGCTTCACCATCCCCGACGAGCTCGAACAGACCGAGGCCGTTGTCGCCAGCGAGGGTGGCTACCCACGCGGCGCCCTCGCCATGGCCCGGCCTGCCAACGCCGACGGGTCGTTTCTGCCTGACTCGGCTGGTGCCCAGTTCTTCATCGTGCAGGGGCAGGGCGCCGACCGCGCGCCCTACCCGTTGCCACCGCAGTACGCGATCTTCGGCCGCGCCGTCGAAGGGCTCGAGATCATCGATCGGATCGCCGCCGGCCCGGCCGCCGGGCCCCGCGGCGACCTCGCGGTCAATCCTGTCCGGATCGTGAGCCTCAGGATCGAGGAGATCTCCCCAGGCGAGCAGCCCACCGGCGAGCCCTCGGAGCCGGCGTCTACAGCCCCCAGCTCGACCCCGAGCAGTTGACAAAGGAACACAGATGCAGTGGGACACCCCACCCGAGCTCACGATCGACGCGTCGGCGACCTACATGGCCACGATCGCGACCAACAAGGGCGACATCGTCGTTCGGCTCTTTGTTGACGAGGCCCCGAACACGGTCAACAACTTCGTCTTCCTCGCCAACGAGGGCTTCTATGACAACGTCATCTTCCACCGGGTGATCGAAGGATTCATGATCCAGGGTGGTGACCCGACGGGCACCGGAACCGGCGGGCCCGGCTATCGCTTCGCCGACGAGCTCGAGGCCGCCCGCAAGCACCGGTATGCCCGCGGCACGCTGGCGATGGCCAACGCCGGACCCAACACCAACGGCTCGCAGTTCTTCATCATGCACGCCGACTACGGGTTGCCCCCGCAGTACAACGTGTTTGGGAAGGCCATCGACGGCCTGGATGTCGTCGACGACATCGCAACGACCAGGACGGGCCGCAACGACCGACCCGTCGACGACATCGTGATCAACGCGGTGACGGTCGCCCTGGGGTGACGAGGGTCACTCCTGGCCGTGTTGCACGACCATCCGGATCGGGTGGCCCGCGCGCGTCTCGAGCGCGTGCAGCGCCTCGTCGAACTGGTTGACGCGCCAGCGGTGAGTGATCGATCGGGACAGGTCGAGCCGGCCGGACTCCAGCAGGTCCATCAGCTCGTTGAGGTCCTGGTGGGTCGACCCGAACGAGCCGACGACCTCCAGCTCGCCCGCGACGAACAGGCCCAACGGGACGGTCTCGAGCCGCTCCACCGACGAGACGCCGACGAGGGTCGCACGGCCACCCCGCCGCAGCGACTTGATCGCCTGGTCGGCAGCCTGCTGGGCGCCGACGAACTCGAACGATCGGTCCACGCCACCTTCGCTCAGCTCGCGGACCCCCCGGGCCGGCTTGCCGTCCGAGGCGTCGACGACGTGGTCGGCGCCCCAGGCCGCGGCCCGTTCGAGGTTGACCGGGTCGACGTCGACGCCGATCACGGTGGCACCCGCGAGCTTGGCCAGCAGGACCGCGTGCATCCCCAGCCCGCCGAGCCCGAAGATCGCGCAGACGATGTCGTCTCCGACGCCGCCCCGTTTCAGCGCGTGGTAGGACGTCGCGACGGCGTCCGTGAGGATGGCCGCCTGTTCCAGGGGCACCGAAGCGGGCACCGGGACGAGGATGCGTTCGTCGACGGCCACGAAGCCCGCCTGGCCCCCGTCGACGTTGACCCCCGGGATGCGCAACCAGGAGCAGAGGTTGATGCGGCCGACCCGGCAGTACTCGCAGGCACCGCACGGGATGCCGGCTGCGACGGCCACGCGATCACCAAACAGCCATCCGTCGACGCCCTCGCCGACCGCGGCGACCGTTCCGGCGACCTCGTGCCCGAGGGTCATGGGCAGCTCGCCGTGGGGTGTGATGCCCTGGACGACGTGGACGTCGCTCGCGCAGATGCCACAGCTGTCGACGGCCACGAGCACCTCGCCGGGTCCGGGTGTTGGAACCGGGACCTCGTCGACGCTGACCTTCGCGGCGCGGCCCTCGCTGGCTGCCTCGTGCAGGCGCGCTGCCAGCATCGTCTCCGGGAGCTTCACAGCTGCTCGTCGGGTGGCGAACCGCCCTCGTCACGGTCGCCTGGGGGACCCTCTCCGCCTGCGGGTGGTGCGTCCCCCTCGGCCCCGGGTGGGGCGTCCTCACCGGGCCAGGGGGGCAGGTCGTCGAGCGAGACCTGGTCCCGCCGGATCCCGCGGTCCCAGTCGCGCATTCGCTTGGGGTAGCCCACACGCGCCGCGTCGTAGAGCGGGATGCCCAGGCGTCGGCACAGGTCCTGGGCCTTGTCGCGGCCACCGATCGGTCGGCGCAGGTACTCGCCATCGCCGGCGACAAGCAGCAGCGTCACCGCATAGATCGTTGTCTTTGGTTCGAGGTAGCCCTCGACACCTGAGCGGGTCCGGACGAACTCCTCGAGCTCCTTTGCGGCCGCGCGCGTGGCCTTGTCGGTCGACGGGCTCGGCGACGCGGACTTGCCCTCGCCTCGAAACCAGGCACGAACGCGATCTGCGAACCCCAACGTCAACCGTCCAGGAGCGTGCGGCGAGGCTACAGGTGGTCCTCGACCAACTCGACGAGCACGCCGTTGGTGCCCTTCGGGTGGACGAACGCGACCGTGTGGCCGCCGCCGCCGGGACGCGGCGCGTCGTCGATCAGGCGGACGTCGGCGGCGCGAAGGTGATCCAGCGCGTCCTGGACGGACGTGACCCCGAATCCGACGTGGTGCAGCCCCGGCCCACTGCGCTCGATGAACTTCGCGATGGGGGAGTCGTCTCGCGTCGCCTGGAGCAACTGGATGAAGACCCCGTTGACGTTGAGCATCGCCTCCTCGACGCCGTCGGACTCGACCCGCTCGCGCGACTCCGGCACCAGGCCGAACGCGCGTTCCCACAGCTCGAGTGCGGCGTCGAGGTCGTCGACCGCGATGGCGATCTGATCGATCCGCGTGACGTTCATGGAGTCCTCCGGTACCGGTCCAAACGGTATCCGCCGTACGATGGCACCCCGCTCCAAGAAGGCTCCAGGATGTCCGAGACCGTCGTCGTTGGCATGGCCCGCACCCCCATTGGCAAGTTCGCCGGTGGCTACTCGTCGCTGTCAGCGATGGACCTCGGCGGGCATGCGATCAAGGCGGCCATCGACCGTGCGGGCATCGGACCCGACGACGTCGACTACACGGTCATGGGTCACGTGCTCCAGGCGGGCCTGGGGCAGATCACGTCGCGGCAGGCCGCCGTCAAGGGCGGGATTTCCCTGAGCGTCGCCGCCGAGACGATCAACAAGGTGTGCCTGTCGGGCATGACCGCGATCGGCCGGGCGGACGGCCTGCTCCGCCTCGGTGACTTCGACGTCGTCATCGCCGGTGGCATGGAGTCGATGACCAACGCCCCGTTCGTGCTGGACAAGGCCCGGTTCGGCTACCGGATGGGGAACGGCGAGGTCGTCGACGTGATGATGCACGACGGGCTGACCTGCGCCTTCGACGACTGTGCCATGGGCCTGGCCACCGAGAACTACCAGGAGTCCAAGGGCCTCGGGATCACCCGTGCCCGCCAGGACGAGTGGTCGGCCCGCTCCCACGAGCGTGCCGCGATGGCCTGGAAGGAGGGCGCGTTCGAGGACGAGATCGTCAACGTCGAAGTGCCCCAACGCAAGGGTGACCCCATCGTCATCGACAACGACGAGGGCATCCGTCCCGGAACGACTGCAGAGAGCCTCGGTGGGCTGCGGCCTGCATTCACGAGCGACGGCACGATCACGGCCGGCAACGCCAGCCAGATCTCCGACGGCGGCGCGGCGCTGGTCCTCACGTCCCGCGAGAAGGCCGAGCAGCTCGGCGCCACGCCCCTGGCAACGATCAAGGCCTGGGGGACCGTTGCCGGACCCGACCCGTCGCTGCTCAACCAGCCGTCGGACGCCCTTCGTGCGGCTGCGGCGAAGGCCAACGTCGACCCGGCTGGACTCGACCTCTACGAGTTCAACGAGGCCTTTGCCTCGGTGGCGATCGCTGCCGTCGACGACCTCGGCCTCGACGAAAACCGGGTGAACGTCCACGGCGGGGCGGTCGCGCTCGGCCACCCGATCGGGTGCACCGGAGCGCGGATCGTCGTCACGCTCGTCAACGCGCTCCGTGCGCGTGGTGGTGGCGTCGGCGGCGCGGCCCTGTGCGGCGGCGGCGGCCAAGGCGACGCGGTCATCGTCGAGGTCGCCTGATCGCGGTCGTCGACGTCGCTGGACGACAGCTCGCCACCGGCGTTCTTGCAGGCGATCGCCGCGCACTCGCTCGTGCGTTGACCATGGTCGAGGACGGATCGCCGGACTCCCTCCAGCAGCTGATCGCGGCCTTGTGGCCGTCCACCGGCAACGCTCGGATTGTTGGCATCACCGGGTCGCCGGGCGTGGGCAAGTCCACGCTCACGAACAGCCTTGCCGCACACCTGCGTGCCGCCGGCCGCATGGTCGGGATCGTGGCCGTCGATCCGTCGTCGCCGTTCAGCGGCGGGGCGCTGCTTGGTGACCGGGTCCGGATGCAGGGCCACCACGCCGACGACGGCGTGTTCATCCGGTCGATGGCGTCCCGCGGCCACCTCGGTGGCCTGTCCTTCGCGACCCCGCAGGCCGTCCTGGTCCTCGACGCCGCCGGGTTCGACGACGTCCTCGTCGAGACGGTCGGAGTCGGCCAGTCCGAGATCGAGATCGCTGCCACCGCCGACACGACGATTGTCACCTTGGCCCCGGGGATGGGCGACGGGATCCAGGCGGCCAAGGCCGGGATCCTGGAGATCGCGGATGTCTTCGTGATCAACAAGGCAGATGCCGGCGGCGCCGGAAAGCTCGAAGCCGAGCTTCGTGGCATGCTGGAGATGGGCCACGCCGTCGGGGCCGATGGCGATGGCTGGTGGCCCCCGATCGTCCGGACCGTGGCGGTCCGCGACGAGGGCATCGAGGAGCTGGCAGCGGCGATCGACCAGCACACGGCGGAGATCGCTGGCTCCGAGGCGGCGGCGGCGCGCGACCGCGAGCGAGCCCGACACGCCATCCGCGAGATCGTCCTGGAGCGTTCGCGGATCGCGATGGACGCCGAAGGAGCCGGCCTCGACGAGCTCGCCGCCGCGGTGGCAGCTCGGGAGCTCGACCCCTACCAGGCCGCCGACCGGCTCACGGCCTCCATCGGGTGAGGCTCACCTGATCGAGTGAGGCTCACCTGGCCGTCGCGGTCACCGCACGACGATCGTGACAACCGTCGACCTCGTGGTGCCGCCAGCCGCACCCACGATCGTGACCTGGTACTCGCCGGACTGCGGAGCGCTGGCCACCATCTCCAGCTGCGTCGTTGCCGAACCGCCATCCGGCAGCGTGCTCGACCCTGGGCGGAAGTTGCACGTGAGCCACGCGGGCTGGTTGGCACAGCGCCATTCCACCTGGCCGCTGTAGCCCTCGTCGGCAGTGGCCGTGCAGTCGGACAGCCACGGTCCGGTCCCGGACGCCTCCGAGCACGCGACCGTGAAGGTTGGCTGCGGCGACGGTGACGGCGATGGCGACGGGTCCTCGCTCGGCAGCTCCTTGTTGCACGGGACCTCGATCGTCACCTCGACGGACTGCGTGCCGACGGCGCCTGTCTCGTCGGTCACGACGAGATCGATCGTGTGCGTGGTCTGAGCGCTGCCCAGTGGATTGAGCAGGTTGCACTGCGACGTGTAGCCCGTGATGTGCAGCTTGACGCCGCCCACGGACGCGGTCGATCCCAGCGCGCCGTCGACGCTCGACGACCAGGCGAACGTGAGGTTGGCAGGTGCAGAATCGACGTCGTCCGCCGCTCCTCCGAGCCGAACGATGGCATACGGGCCCGTGCCGTCCTGAGCAGACGCCTCGAACCGCTGGCCTGGTGTGGGCTGGATGATGGTCACGATCGGCGGCTGCCCCGGGGCGGGCGTCTCCGTCGGGGACGCGGACGCGGTCGGCTCGGCCGTCGGCTCCGGCGGCGGCTCGTAGGGGGGTGGCGGCGGCAGCACCAGGTGGTCGCGGACGCCAAAGCTCGGTACCGCCTCTGGTATCAGGTCCACGGGCGAGGCGGTCAGGTCGTCAAACGCCGTTGGTGCCGCCGAGCCACCTCCGGCGAGCGCCAGCACGAGCAGGACCGGCAGCACCGCGACGAGGCCAACAGCCCCGAGGATCGCGGCGACGTGCCGCCAGCGGTCGAAGAACGACGGCAGCCTGCCTGTCGGCCAGGCCCGGTCGAGGGTGCGCCAGATCTCGTCCTTGACGCCGGCCCGCGCTGGCACGGCCGCGAGGGCGCCGTAGGCCTGGATGGGTGCGAGCAGCCGGCGCCTGCGTTCCTGGCACGTTTCGCAGTCGCTGACGTGGCGGTCCACGCGCTTGCGGAGATCTTCGGTGACCGGCGGCAGATCGGCCCCAGCAACCGTGGCCTGGAGGTCGCTGCAGTCGCGACGTCCCTTCGTGACCAGCAGGAACGTGCCGATGGCGCCCCCGACACGTTCCTTCATCCGGTTCACCAGCACGTACGCGTGATTCGGTTTCACGTCCAGCACCTCCGCGATCTCGGCGCTGGACAGGCCCTGTCGAACGTGCAGGTCGAGGACGGCGAAGGTCCGGTCGTCGAGCGACCGGGCGGCCTCCCAGACGAGGGCGGCCACCTCGTTCGCCTCCGCGGCGTCCTCGGGGTCGTCGAGCCGGTTGGCCGACGCCTGCACGAGCAGGGCGTTGGTCTCGCCGTCGACGCCGGGGGTCGGCGACGTCAGCTGCCAGCGCTTGCTTCGCTCGAGCCGGTCCAGCGTGCGCCGGTAGGCGATCTGGAACAGCCAGCTCTTGAAGCGATCCGGCTGAGTGAGTGACTCGAGGCGCTGCATGGCCACAAGGAACGTGTCCTGGACGAGCTCGGCTGCTTCGTCCCGGTTCCGCGTCATCCTCACCAGGAAGTCGTGGAGCGGGTCGAACCAGCGGTCGTAGAGCACCGCGAACGCGTTGCGGTCCCCGGCCTTGGCCTGTACGACCAGGTCGGCGTCCGTCAGCGTCGCGTAGGTGCCCAACTGACCCTCCTGGGAGCGGACGCTATAGCCATGCGCGCACCTGGTGGGACGTTGCGCCGACCCCGTTCTTACAGCCACCACGCCGACGTCGGTTCGTACACTCGATACGAGCATTGGAGTTGCATGGATCCCGAGGACGTCGAGCGTTGGCGCACCCGGTACGAGGCTGCCGGGGAGCGGGACGCCGACTTCGTGACGTTGGGCGGGATCCCGCTGGAGCCGCTGTACGGGCCCCACAACACGCAGTTGGACACCGATCGCATCGGGTTGCCCGGGCTGTTTCCCTTCACGCGCGGGCCGTACGCGTCGATGTACCGGACGCGGCCCTGGACGATCCGGCAGTTCGCGGGGTTCGCTGATCCGTTGGAGACCAACCGCCGCTTCCACGACCTGGTTGATGCGGGCCAGCACGGCCTGTCGGTCGCATTCGACATGCCGACACTGATGGGGCTGGATTCCGACGACGAGCGGTCACTGGGCGAGGTCGGCCACTGCGGCGTGGCGATCGACACGGTCGCGGACATGGAGACCCTCTTCGACGGGCTTCCGCTGGGCGAGTTGACGACCTCGATGACCATCAACGCGCCGGCCGTGACGCTGTTCGCGATGTACGTGGTCGCGGCTGAGCGACAGGGATGGTCGCTCGAGGACCTGGCCGGGACGTTGCAGACCGACATCCTCAAGGAGTACATCGCCCAGAAGGAGTGGCTGTTCCCGCCCGAGCCGCACCTGCGGCTGATGGGTGACCTGATCGAGTTCTGCACCGCCGAGGTGCCCAGGTATCACCCGGTGTCGATCAGCGGCTACCACATCCGGGAGGCTGGTTCGACGGCGGTCCAGGAGCTCGCATACACGCTGGCCAACGGGTTCGCCTACGTCGAGCTGGGCACGTCTCGCGGGCTGCATCCCGACCAGTTCGTGCCGCGGTTCAGCTTCTTCTTCGACGCCCACATCGACTTCTTCGAGGAGATCGCCAAGTTCCGCGCCGCCCGGCGCATCTGGGCCCGGTGGTTGCGCGACCGGTACGGCGCCACCGACGAGCGGGCCATGCTCCTGAGGTTCCACACCCAGACCGCTGGCGTGTCGCTGACCGCCCAGCAGCCCGACAACAACGTCGTCCGCACCGCCATCGAGGCGCTGGCGGCCGTGCTGGGTGGCACCCAGAGCCTGCACACCAACGCGCTCGACGAGGTCCTGGCCCTGCCCAGCGACCACGCCGCCAAGGTCGCGTTGCGCACCCAACAGGTGATCGCCGCCGAAACCGGCGTCACCAACGTGATCGATCCACTCGGTGGCTCGTGGTTCGTCGAGTCGCTGACCGACGAGATCGAGCGGCGCGCCGAGGGGATCTTCGAGCACATCATCTCGATGTCCGACGACGGGACAATGACCCGTGGGATCCTCCGGGGGATCGAGGATGGCTGGTTCATGGCCGAGATCGCCGACGCCGCCTTCGCGTTCCAGAATCGGCTGGACAAGGACCGGTTCATCATGGTCGGCGTCAACGGCCACACCGAGTCCGACCAGCCGGACCTGGACATCCTGAGGATCAGCCACGAGGTCGAACGCGCCCAGAACCAGCGGCTCGCCGAGTTCCGTTCGGCCCGTCACGAAACGGCAACCGGCGCGGCCATGGACCGGCTGGTCTCTGCCGCCGCGACCGACGAGAACCTGATCCCGCTGATCATCGACGCCGTCCGGGCGGGCGCGACCGTCGGCGAGGTGTCCACGGGCCTCCAGTCCGTGTTCGGCACCTACCGCGAGGCCCCGCGCCTGTAGCCGGGTGGACGTGAGGCTGCCGGCTGACCTTCAGCTGGTGACGGGGTCGCCCGTGGCCAGGAACCTGGCCCCGTGCCGCTCCAGCACCCGGTGGGCCCGGTGGCGCCAGTGGAGGCTGTGCACCTCCACGAGCCGCGCATGGGAGCCGCGCTCGACCTCGCTGAACTCGACGGGGTCGTCGTCCAGCTGATCCTCGATGGTCAGCCCGATCATCCCGCCGATGAGCAGGCCGAACGAGGTACTCCCGGCAGCCACCATGACAGCGACGATGCCGACGCCGGTGAAGAGCACGCCGGCTCCAAGCCCGAGGGCCAGGCCGATCAGCCCTCCGAGCAGCGAGACGCGCACGGCGGACCTGGCCTCGTTGTGGAGGAACTCGTCGGCCAGGCGATAGCGGCCCGGTGCCGGCGTGCGCACCTCGAACTCGTCGTTCGTCAGCCCGTTGGCGAGCATCTCGGCGACGACGGCGTCGGCCTCTGTTTCGTCGACGAGCCCGATCACGGCGGTGATGTCACTCACGTCACACCTCCTCGTCACGGTCATGGTGTCACATCCGGGCGGTCCCCGCGCGGGCTGACGCCCGTGCGTGGACTGAACGGCCGCGCGCCCCGGATGACCCCTCAACTACGGTGACTACTACGGTGGTCGTTGACGAACGCGGGCGGAGGCGAGGTCCTGAGCACTGACGCAGGTGCCGTCACCGAGGCGTCCAACGCGCTCGTGCGGCTCATCGGCGTCAACAAGTGGTTCGGCGACCTGCACGTCCTCCAGGACATCAACCTCGACGTCGATCCCAAGGAAGTCGTCGTCGTGATCGGCCCGTCCGGTTCGGGCAAGTCCACGATGTGCCGGGCGATCAACCGGCTCGAACCCATCCAGGAGGGCGAGATCCTCATCGACGGCCAACCGCTGCCAGCCGAGGGCAAACAGCTCGCCCAGCTGCGGGCCGACGTCGGGATGGTCTTCCAGTCGTTCAATCTCTTTGCACACAAGACGATCGTCGAAAACGTGATGCTGGGACCTGTCAAGGTCCGCGGGATGGCCAAGGACGCTGCCCGCCGGCGCGCCACGGAGCTGCTGGAACGTGTTGGTGTGGCCAACCAGGCCGACAAGCATCCGGCTGAACTGTCCGGTGGCCAACAGCAGCGGGTGGCAATCGCGCGCGCGCTCGCGATGAAGCCCAAGGTCATGTTGTTCGATGAGCCAACGTCAGCCCTCGACCCGGAGATGATCTCGGAGGTGCTCGACGTGATGCTCGAGCTGGCTTCTGCGGGGACCACGATGATCGTGGTGACCCACGAGATGGGGTTCGCGCGCTCGGCCGCGAACCGGGTGGTGTTCATGGACGCCGGCCGGATCGTCGAGACGAACGAGCCCCACGCCTTCTTCGACGACCCCCAGACCGACCGGGCCAAGGACTTTCTGTCGAAGATCCTCGCCCACTGACCACGCCTGGAACAACACCCACCAGAGGAGCCAGGATGAACAGAAGCAAGTTGCTGCGACTGGCAGCAGTCGGCGCCGCGGCCGCCATGGTCTTGACCGCGTGCGGCGACGACAACGGGACCGACGATCCGACCGACGGCTCGACGGACGCCGGATCCGACATCCAGCGGATCGTCGACGCCGGTCGGATGGTCGTTGGCGTCAAGTTCGACCAGCCGACGTTCGGCCTCGACACTCCCGATGGCGTCGTCGGCTTCGACGTCGAGATCGCCAACCTGATTGCGGCCGCGCTGGGTGACGGCATCGAGGTCGAGTTCGTCGAAGCAGTGTCGGCGAACCGCGAGCCGTTCATCCAGAACGGGACCGTGGACATCGTGGTCGCCACGTACACGATCAACGACACGCGTGACGAGGTGATCGACTTCGCCGGTCCGTACTACGTGGCCGGCCAGGACATCATGGTCCCGGCGGGCAACCCGGACAACATCACGGGCATCGAGTCCGTCGACACGGCCGACCTGACAGGCTGCTCCGTTGACGGTTCGACGTCGATCGAGAACCTGACGACGATGGCGCCCAACGCCGACACGATCACGTTCGACACGTACTCGAAGTGCGCGGACGAGATGGCGTTGGGTGGAGCCGACTACGTCACGACGGACAACGTGATCCTCGTCGGCCTCATCGCGGACAGCGACGGCGCCTATGAGCTGGTCAACAACCCGTTCACGACCGAGCCGTACGGCATTGGCGTGCCCGAGGGCAGTGACCTGCGTTGTCAGATCAACGAGATCCTCGCGGACATCTACGCCAGCGGCGAATGGGCTGCGGCCTACGACGCCACGGTCGGCCAGGTGTCAGGCGGTGCGGCACCGGCTCCGCCGGAGCTCAACAACGAGGGCTGCTGAGCAGTCTCGGCCGGGAGGACGCCTCATCGTGGGGCGTCCTCCCGACACCTCGATTCGGCGAGGGGTGACACGTGGAGATGCTGGCTGACAACGCCGACGTGATCGGCGAGGCAGCCCTGACAACGCTCTGGCTCACCCTGTTCTCGTTTGCTGGTGCCCTGGTCGTCGGGATCCTGATCGCCTCGTTCCGCGTCAGCCCGATCAAGCCGCTCGAATGGTTCGCGACCGCCTTCGTCTCGATCTTCCGCAACACGCCGCTGCTCGTCGTCTTCTTCATGTTCCACTTCGGGTTGCGTCGAGTCGGTCTGGATTTCGGCACGGGGTTCCGTACGGCCGTGGCCGTCATGGCCATGTACACGGGCGCCTACATGGCCGAGGTCATCCGATCGGGGATCAACGCCGTGCCGCCCGGGCAGGCCGAGGCTGGGCGTGCCATCGGGCTTCCCTTCACCGGGCTGCTCGCCACCGTCGTCATTCCCCAGGCCGTGCGCACGGTCATCGCGCCAATCGGCAACCTGTTCGCGGCCAACGCCAAGAACACCTCCATTGCCCTCACGATCGGCGTGGTCGAGCTGACCTCGGCGATGCGTCGCCTGATCAACCAGACGGCCGAGACCTGGGCAGCCATCATCGGCATCGCCCTCATCTACACGGTCGTCCTGCTGATCGCCGGCCAGGCCTTCCGCCTGCTCGAGCAGCGCTACGCGATCAAGCGGTGAGCTGATGGCCAGCAGCATCCTGACCGAAGAGCTCGGACCCCGGGGACGTCGGCGCGTCGCGATCGCCACCGCCGCGTCGCTGGTTCTCCTTGCCGTCTTCGCCTGGTTCGCGATCCGCCAATTGGCAGACCAGGGTCAGCTCGACTGGGAGCTGTGGCAACCGTTCATCGAGGCTCGAAGCTGGACGTTCCTCCTCGAGGGACTGGTCGGCACGATCCAGGCGGCAGCGACCGCCATGGTCTTTGTCGTCGCGTTTGGCTTCCTGGTTGCCCTCGGTCGCCTGTCGCGGACGGCCCCGGTCAGGTGGCTGTCGGGCACGTACGTGGAGGTCTTTCGCAGCATTCCGCTGCTGCTGCTGATCTTCGCGGTCTTCTTCGGCGTCCAGAACTTCGTCGACCTCGGGATCTTCTGGTCGCTGGTGGTCGCGCTGACCCTCTACAACTCGGCTGTCCTCGCCGAGATCTTCCGGGCCGGGATCCTGTCGCTCGAACATGGGCAAACCGAAGCGGCCCAGGCGATCGGACTGACCTACTGGCCGATGATGCGCATCGTGATCCTGCCCCAGGCTGTCCGACGCATGATCCCGGCGATCGTTGCGCAGCTCGCCACCGTGACCAAGGACGTGTCGCTCGGTTTCGTGATCAGCTTCACGGAGTTCGTTCGCAAGGGCCAGTCGTTCGCCCAGAACGAACCGAGGAACAACCTCCAGAGCTACTTCATGATCGGGCTGGTCTACTTCGTCCTCATCTGGATGTTGTCCCGACTGGCGCGCCGCCTCGAGGTGCGCCAACGGAAGCGCTACGGCGCCGGCAAGATGGTCATCGGGGGTGGCCTCGAGGACCTCGAGGCCCTGGCCAACGAGGCGGAGATGGACGCCCGGGTCGCCTCGCTCAGCTTGTCCCGGGCCTGACCGGTCCACTGTCCGGACGTCGCAGAAGGTTCCGCCGTGCCTGTCCTCGTCACTGATGCCCACACGTCCGTGGGCGAGCAGATCGTGCGCCGGATCCTGCGCGAGGGGGGCGAGGTGCGCGCCTTCGGGGCCGGTGTCGACGGGTCCTTGCGGGCGGCGAGTGCCATCGTTGCGAACGCCGACGCGGACGACGAGGGTCGGCTCGAGGCGGCACTCGAGCAGGTCCACACGGTCATCCACCCCGGGCCGAGCCTGCTCGCAGAGGCGGACATTCCGGCGGAGATTGCGGCCGCCACGCTCGCGACGGCGGCCGAGAACGCCGGTGTGCGGCGGATCATCGCACTGTCCGTCCTGGGTGCCGGGGGCGGCGACCCGTACCGCGAGGCCAAGGGCCGCGCCGAGCAGCTGCTCGAAGACGGGGCCGTGCCGACGGTCGTGGTTCGAACGGGCCTGGTCGCGACCTCGGACGCGGTGGCCAGGCTGCGGACACTGCCGGCCGAGGACGCGGCGATGTCGCTGTCGCACGCGCCGCTTCGACCCGACGACCTTCTGGACGCGCTGGCAGGCCTCGACGTACTGCGATCGACAGCCCAACAGGGTCACGTGGTCTTCCACGCCGTCGGCCCGGACAAGGCGACGCTCGGTGCGTGGCTGGCAGGCGCCCAAGGCGGCCTTGGGCATGCCGAGTCGGCCGGGAGCCGCGTGGGCAGCGTCTACCGGCCCATCAGGGAGGGCTCACAATTGATCCAAGCCCTGCGAACGGATGCATGGGTACCCGGGCCCGACGACGGGCCAGACGTGTTCGCGTTCCTCAGCATCCCGCCGCGGCCGGCCTGACGCGGGATGGCGCCCGACCGACCTCAGACGGGCGGGTCGGGTCCGGCTCGTGGCGTGGCGCTGGCGCGGGGTTGGGGGAGGGGTCGGGTGTGGGGGAGGGTTCGGATGGTGAGGCCGGCGCGGGGGTGGTGCCAGGTGCGGGTGCCG
>Ga0302046_10000724_pt1 | contig 32009 bp, 30 predicted proteins | sample RVTome_11_FD_200261 | JGI IMG/M metagenome (GOLD analysis project Ga0302046, IMG submission 200261) | Soil microbial communities from uranium-contaminated site in the Upper Colorado River Basin, Wyoming, United States - RVT147D111 (version 2) ...
CAAGGAACGGCCAAACCGCCAAGCGGCGGCCGGCGGCGCATGCCCCAGCCCGAAGGCCTACCGCAACCAACCGACGCGCCAACCCAACCGCCGCTCAACAGCGACAGTTTGAGAAATGCGGGCTAGGGTCATTGCGGGCCGTTTGGCCGCTGCTCCCCTGAAGTAGCAAGGCACCAATTCCCCTCCCCCTCTTTCGAGGGGGAGGGTCAGGGAGGGGGTGCGTGCCGGGAAATCGCACCTGCGCGATCGCGGACAGGCGATCCGGGCCGGCGAACGGAGAGCCGCCTTGCGGCGGCGTGCGTCCTTCGGACGCCCCACCCCCTCCTCAATCCTGCCCCTCTGAAGAGGGGGAGGAAGAAAGCTTTGCCGCCTGCCGGCATGCCGCCGTGCTCAGAACTCGGCGAGCAGCCTGCCGAAGCCCTGGACCTTGTCGGCGATGCCGGTCTTGCGCAGCGCCCACCAGTAGATCGCGGTGTTGATGGCGATCACCGGCTTGTCGAGCCAGAACTCCGCGATGCCGGCGACCCGCGCCATGGCGAGGTTGGTGCCGGCCTGGATCACCGCGTCGACCGAGGCGTCGTTCACCTCGATGATGGCGTCGCGCAGCTCCGTCCCGCTGGTATGCGCGATTAGGCTCGGGCTCCGGCATTTCAGGCCCTTCAGGTTGACCACCTCGTAGCCGCACTCCTCGAAGAAGCGCCGCACGTTCGCGTCGCCGACCGGCATGTAGGGCGTGATGACGCCGAGGCGCTTGATGCCGCCGTAGGCTTCCAGCGCCTTCTGGCAGGCTTCCGAGCCCATGGTGACGCCGCGCCCGGCGCGCGCTTCCACCTCCTTCTGCAGCGCCTTCGAGGCTTCGAGCCCGCCCCAGAAGGTCTCGGCCGAGATGCCGAGGACGACGTGGCCGGGATCGCAGGTGACGACGCGGTCGATCGCCTCCATCTGCGCGGCGGCGATGCGCGCCATCAGCGCGTTGAAGTCGTCGTCGCCGCCGATCGGATCGTCCGGGATGTGGATGCGCGCGAAGTGGTTGGTGACGCCGACCGGGCGCATGTCGTCGAACTCGGGCTGCACCGAGGTGTTGGTCGAGGGCGCGATGACGCCGAATTTCATGCGGTAGCCAAGCGAGTCGGTCATGCGGTCGGGTCCCCGGCGCCATCGCGGTTGTGACGTTGCCTTGCCGCGCCAGATTGCACAGTATCGCGTCCCAGGACAATGTCCCCTCGGCGCCGCGCCGAGCCAATACCCGGAGAACGCGCCATGCCAGCACCCGCGATCGAACCGCTCAAGCAGCAGCTCAAGGGTAGGGACCTCGTGGTCGCGCCCGGCATCTTCGACATGATCTCGGTGAAGGTCGCCGACGCGGTCGGCTTCGACGCGCTCTACATGACCGGCTACGGCGTCACCGCCTCCTATCTGGGGCTGCCCGACGCCGGCATCGCCACCTACACCGACATGGTCGGGCGCATCCGGGCGGCCAAGGCGATCAGCGCCACCCCCCTCGTCGCCGACGGCGACACGGGCTACGGCGGGCTGCTCAACGTGCAGCACACGGTGCGCGGCTACGAGGCGGCGGGGGCGGCGGCGATCCAGATCGAGGACCAGGAGTTTCCCAAGAAATGCGGCCACCTGCTGGGCCGGCGGGTGATCCCGCTGGAGGACATGGTGGCCAAGATCCGGGTGGCCGTGGAGAGCCGCGACAGCGCCGACTTCCTGATCGTCGCGCGCACCGACGCGCGCACCGGCCACGGGCTCGACGAGGCGCTGCGCCGCGCCGACGCCTTCGCGGAAGCCGGCGCCGACGTGCTCTTCGTGGAGAGCCCGGAGTCGGTCGAGGAGATGGCGACGATCGGCGCGCGCTTCGATACGCCGCTGCTCGCCAACATGGTCGAGGGCGGGCGCACGCCGGTGCTCGACAAGAAGACGCTGGAGGAGATCGGCTATTCGATAGCGATCTTCCCGGCGCTGGGCTTCCTGGCGGCGGGCGAGGCGATGCGCGCGGCCTTCGGCCAGCTCAAGGACACGGGCTCGAGCGACGCGGTCGACGTGCCGCTCTATCCGTTCAAGGACTTCAGCGCGCTGATGGGGTTCGACGAGGTCACGGCCTTCGACGCGAAGTACCGCGAGAGCGCGTGAGGAAGCGGCACGCGGCGCCGTTCGTATTTGTAGGGGCGGGTTTCAAACCCGCCCGCTGCCGGTGCCATCAAGTGAACCACAGAGACACAGAGGCACAGAGAAAGGAATTGACGCATTCCACACCTCATCATCCCCGCGCCCTTCGACAAGCTCAGGAGCGGAGATCCATAGCGGCGTTGGGGCGGATTCCCGCTCCTGAGCTTGTCGAAGGGCGCGGGAAAGACGAAGGGGGTGGGACCGGGCGCGCCTCTCTGTGCCTCTGTGTCTCTGTGGTTCACTTCATCCGGCGGCGGCGGGCGGGCGAGGTGATGCACAGGGGGCACGGAGACACGGAGGAGGCGGGATCAGATATCTTTTCACGCGTCACGTTCTTTCTCGGTGTCTCCGTGCCTCCTGTGGTTCGACGCCGCGGGCGGGTTTGAAACCCGCCCCTACGAATGGGATTTGGGGTGCAGCCGCGCCGTCATCTCGTCGAGGTAACGCGCGACGAGCGCCGGGCCCGACCGGTCGAGCACCTTGAGACGGCCAGAACGCTCCAGCAGCAGCACGCCCGACATCCGGCAGGCGGCGGCGCGGCGCGCGCGCGGCCGCCGAGGCTTGATCGGGGAGCGCGCACGCGCGACACTCGGCGGCCGGGGGCACGTAGGACCGGGCGGCACGCGGCCCCATGGAGGATCGATCGATGCGGCTCAACCAGGTCACGGTCTACTCGCGCGACGTCGAGCGGGCGGCGGATTTCTACCGGCGGCTGGGGCTGACGCAGATCGTGGAGAGCTATCCCGACTACGCGCGCTTCCTCTGTCCGGTCGGCGACGCCACCTTCTCGGTCGAGCGCCGCGACGACCGCCCCGACCGGCCGAGTGCCGCGGTGTTCTTCGAATGCGACGACGTCGACGGCGAGGTGGCGCGCCTCAAGGCCGCCGGCATCGCCTTCGAGAGCGAGCCGGAGGACAAGCGCTGGCTGTGGCGCGAGGCGGCGCTCGAGGATCCCGACGGCAACCGCATCGTGCTCTACCACGCCGGCGAGAACCGCATCGATCCGCCCTGGCGGCTGCCGGCGTCGCGCCCTGGCGGGGAGTGAGGCCGACGGGCCACAAACCGCAAGATATGTTGTTTTTTTTATCCACAGCCCCAAAATCTAGTTGACCCGGGAGTCCGGCCTGGGCTATCAAGCGGGCACAGGTGCTGAAGGACGCGGAACGCTTTATTCCTGACGCAAGGCCCGGTCGCGGACCGCCCACCCAGGCGATCCGCACCGGGCCTTCAGCGTTTCTGGGGGTGGGTCGTTGGTGCCGGCGATATTGGTAGGGGCGGGTTTCAAACCCGTCCGCCCTTTAAGGTAACCACAGAGACACAGAGACACAGAGGCACAGAGAAAGGAATTGACGCATTCGACACCTCATCATCCCCGCGCCCTTCGACAAGCGCAGGAGCGGAGATCCATAGCGGCGTTGGGGTGGATTCCCGCTCCCGAGCTTGTCGAAGGGCGCGGGAAAGACGAAGGGGGTGGGACCGGGCGCGCCTCGCTGTGCCTCTGTGTCTCTGTGTCTCTGTGGTTCACTTCATCCGGCGGCGGCGGGCGGGCGAGGTGATGCACAGGAGGCACGGAGACACGGAGTTCGAGCCTCCCACCACCTCGTCTTCTCTGTGTCTCCGTGCCTCCTGTGGTTCGACGCCGCGGGCGGGTTTGAAATCGGCCCCTGCAAATCTTGGGGCGGTCGAATAGCGAATGGGCGCGTCGGCGGGCTGCCGGCGGCGCAAGTAAAACAAATAAAACTGCGGGGGGTCAAAATAAAAGGAGATGCCAGGTGCCTGGACGCGGAGTCCCTGCTCGTATTCCGAAGAATACTCCTGACATCTCCGGACCGTTCTTCCCGAGGGCTCCCCGGTCCACGTGGCTCCGAACCCGAAAGCCCGTCTCCACGCAGATTTAATATTGCTTAGCGGCCACTACGTTGCAACAATAAAATCAAGTAAAAGCAAAATTTCTTGTGGATAAGGACTGTAGAATTACACAATTCGTCCACAAATTATCCACAGAATACTGTGTATAACTAAGTTTGATTGCTAATGATAGCAATGTAACCAACTGGAATCCGGAGCGATTTTCCGGCCGGCCAGGATCGGCGAGTCCGGCCGAAATTGCCTGCACCGGCGTGCCGGGCCAGGGTGACAATATCTTTTTTCGATCATTTTTGGCCGCGCCCGGTTCATCGAAAGGTCCGGCCGCAGGCGCCGCGCCTGCGCTACTCCGCCGCCGCGCGCTTGGCGGGCGCGCGCTTGGACGGCGCGCTTTTGGCGGGCGCGGGGGGCACGTCGTAGCTGTCCATCAGGCGGTCGACGACGCCGTGGAAGTGGTCCCAGGGGGTCTCGCGGAAGGAGTGGTTGCGGATGATGAAGGAGGCGCCGGCATAGAATTTCTCGTATTGCTGCTGGCGGCCGGCGAACTCGGAGCCGACCATGTCCCAGACCAGCTTGAAGAGCTTCATGCGCTCCAGCGCGCCCATCTGCGGCGTCTGCCAGTACATCTCGAACCTCTCGCGGATCGCGGGGTCGTGCATCACCGTGGCCGAGGCCGGCATCTGGAAGACGCCGCCGCCGGAAAGCTCGCGGAGCTGGTCGATGATCCGCGAGTGCTCCTGGGTGCACCAGTTGAGGGCGGCGTACATCATGCGCCGGTTGAAGGTGAGATAGCCCTCGGGCCATGCCTCCGCGGCCTCGATCTGGCCGTGGATCATGCCCGACAGCGTCGCCTCGAGCGCCGCCATGGCGCCGAGCACCTCCTTCACCGCCGGCACCTCGATGGCGCCGGTGGCGTGCGCGACCTTGGAGCAGAGGCCGACGATGAGCTCCATCTTCGACCAGAAGCGGACGTTGGACTGGTGGTTGCCGTAGCAGTGCGAGGGGGTCTCGATGTAGATGCCGCGCGCCTTGATGGCGTCGTCCATCACGAAGACCTTCTCCCAGGGCACGAAGACGTCGTCGCACATGACCATGAGGTCGGTCTCGTCGAAGGCCCAGGCGAGCGGATGGTCGAACTGGTTGCTTGCGGGGCGTTCGAGCGACTGGCGCGACCACAGCGACAGGCCCTCGGCGTTCACCGGCACGGCGCAGGTGACCGCCTGCTTGACCTGGTCGGGGGCGAGCGGCAGCAGGTTGCCGATCCAGATCTCGTCGCAGAAGGCCGCCGAGGTCGCCAGCATCTTCATGCCGTTGATGACGATGCCGTCGTCGCGCTCGTCCGTCACCTCGAGCGTCGGCACCGGCAGGTTCTTCTTGATGTAGAACTCCGGGTTGCGCGCGGCCTGGGGCGGCAGCACCGCGTAGGTCGAGTAGACGTCGTTCGCCCGGCAGTGCTCGTAGTAGTTCATCAGGTTGTCGGAGAAATCGTACTTGTCGGTCTTGAAGACGTCGGGCTTGGTCGACATGCCGGTGACGAAGCCCGAGACGTGGTCGGGCGAGCGGCCCATCATGCCGAAGGTCATGTCGGCGATCGCCTTGTGGCAGGCCATGCGCCGGCGCAGGTCGTCCTTGGTCCTGGCGCGCAGGTACCACATCGAATAGCGCTCGCCGTCCTCCTCGAAGGAGAAGAGGTCGAGGTTTTCCGGCGCGCGCTTGGCGTCGAACATGGCGGCGATGGTCTGCGCCGCGTGCGCGAAGGCGGGATGCGTGGTGACGTCGTCGATCTTCTCCGAGCCGATGTAGATGGTGCGCCCGTCGCGCAGCCCCTCCAGATGCTCCTTGCCGGTCTTCAGCATGGCGTGTCTCCCGTGTCCGGTTGCGACGAGTGCAATCGCCGCTGCCGTTGTCTCCCTCCCCCTCTTCAGAGGGGGAGGGCCGGGGAGGGGGTGTCTTCAATGCCGTGGGCTACCTTCGACCAACGGGGCCGACATTGCACGGCACCCCCTCCCTAACCCTCCCCCTCTGAAGAGTGGGAGGGGAATTCAAACGCTTCGATGGCCCACACCACCGCGCCAATCCCCTACAGCCGCTCGATATTCCAGATCTCGTTGATCTCGGTGCCCGATTCGCGGATCACCATCGACAGCGGGCAGAACTTGGCGAGATCCTCCTTGAGCCGGGCGATCTGCTCGTCGCTGCCCTTGATCTTGGCGTTGATGGTGAGGTCGATCTTGGGGAAGGGCACGCGCACGGCCTCCTGCAGCATGACGCCGCGGCGGTCGAAATCGGCGGCCGCGTCGATGGTCATGTCCCGCACCTCGAGCCCCATGTGCTCGGCGATGCGGTTGGAGATCACGTTGGTGCAGCCGATGAGCGCGCTGATCAGGGTCTCGGTCGGCGTGGGCCCCTGATCGGTGCCGCCGCGCTCGGGCGGCTCGTCGATGGCGAAGGTCTTGTCGCGCACCGAGACGTCCGTGCGCGCGTGGCTGACGCCCTTGCCGGACAGCTTCATCGTCACGACCGTCTTGGGTTTGACCGTTACCATGGTTGCTTTTCCTCCCGTTGTACCAACGGGTCATAAGAATGACCCATTGTGGTTCCCTCAGGCGCCGGGCGGCCGCCTCCGCGGCCTTGGCTTCCGCGCCACTCGGCGCGGCGCGCCGTCGCGCGCTTGCCAGAGTATGATGAATTAAGGCAATCATCCTCTGGCGTTATTCCGCGGCCTGGCGCGGCGTTGCACTGTCTTCGTCGTCGCGTTGCGTGTCGGCCACCGCCTGTAGCGCCCGGCGGGTGTTGCCGACCATGGTCTCGATGAGCCGGGCGAAGGCATCGAATTGATCGCGGCCGAGCCCCTCGAAGAGGGCGTCGTTCACCTGCTGCTGGAACGGCGCGAGCCGGCCGAGCGCGGCCCGGCCCTCGGGCGTGAGCGAGACGAGAACGCCGCGCCCGTCCTCGGGGTTGGGCTCCTTGGCCAACAGGCCCGCGACAACCAGCCGGCCGACCGTCGTGGTCACGTGGGGGGCGGGCAGGTGCATGTGGTCGGCGAGCCGGCGGATGCCGGTGCCGCGCGCGCCCTGGATGTGGGCGGTGGCGATCAGCACCGCGTACTGCGCGCTCGAGATGCCGAGCGCGCGGCCGAAGGCCTCGGGGAACTTCTGCAGCCGGTTGGCGACCGTGAGAAGATCCCAGATGACCTCGCGGAAGGCGGCGTCCGAGCCGTCGCGCAAGAGCTCCGGCCGGGTGACGCTGAGCGGCGGCTGGAAGGCGCCATCGGCGCTTCGATCCGTGTCGTGCGGGCCTTCGGTCATGCGGGCGGTCTGTTGGTTACGCCTGATAGTTATGTGACGTAACTAAATATTATCCGGGCCCGGCCTGGGCGTCAATCGGTTTCGCGGCGGCGGTTTCGCGGCGGCCGGCGCGTGCCCTATAGATGGCTTGGAATCCGAACCGGGAGCGACCCGCCGATGGCGACCGTGATCGACGTCCATACGCATATGTACACGCCCCGCTGGCTGGCGCTGCTGCGCGCGAAGGGCGGGCCGGACTACGAGGTGAAGGCGAGCCTCGACGGGCCCGACACCATGTACTACCGCGGCGGCACCTTCGGGCCGCTGACGCAAGGCCATTTCGACTACGACAGGCGCGTTGCGGCGATGAAGGCGGCGAAGGTCGATCTGGCGATCATCACCCTTTCCGCTCCGAGCGCCTTCTTCGGCGAGGAGGCGGTGAGCGTGGAGGCGGCGCGGATCGCCAACGACGACTTCGCCGCCGCGGCGGGCGCTTATCCCGACCACGTGCGCTGGATGGCGACCCTGCCGTGGGAGTATCCGGCGGCGGCGGTGGCGGAGCTCGAGCGCGCCTGCGCGATGGGCGCGGTCGGCGTCTTCACCCTCGGCAACATCAACGGGCGGCACCTGGTCGATCCCGTTTTCGCGCCGGTCTGGCAGGCGATCGACGACCGCGCGCTGCCGGTGCTGCTGCATCCGACGGTGCCGGCGGGGGCCGAGGCCTTGGAGCTCTCGCAGTTCGCGATGAACGGCTCGATCGGCTTCATGATCGACACCTCGGTCGCGGTGGTGCGGATGATCCACGAGGGCTTCTTCGACCGCTTCGCGAAGCTCAAGCTGATCGTGGGGCATGCCGGGGCGACGCTGCCCTATCTCGCGGGGCGGCTCGACCGGGTCTACGAGACGACGAACCGGGCCAAGGTCAATATCGACCGGCCGCCTTCGGAATACCTGCGGCAGGTATATTACGACAGCGTCTGCTACCGGCAGGAGGCGCTGGAGATGTGCCTCGGGGTCGGCGGCGAGGAGCGGGTGATGTACGGCTCGGACTATCCCTTCAACTTCGGCGACATGGCGGGGTGCCTGGCGCGGGTCGATGCGCTGCCGGCGGCGGTGCGCGACAAGGTGCGCAGCGGGAACGCGGTTCGGGTGTTCGGGTTGTAAGGGGAAGTGAACCACAGAGGCACAGAGGCACAGAGGCACAGAGGCACAGAGGCACAGAGGAAGTCACGCGAGCTGATTTTATCGCCTTGTCATCCCCGTGCCTTTCGACAAGCTCAGTAGCGCGAATCCATCGCGCCGTTCATGTGAATTCCCGCTTGCGCGGGAATGACGGTGAAGCGGAAGCTACAGGTCTTGCCTCTGTGCCTCTGTGGCTCTGTGGTTCACTTGCCTTTGCCGCCCAAGGGGCGGGTTTGAAACCCGCCCCTGCAGATATTCTGCGGTAATCGTCAAACCGGCAATCCCGTCAGATCGACTTCATGATGTTGTCGCGCGAGCTTTCGATATGCGCGCGGGCGGCGTCGGCGGCGCGGTCGGGGTCGCGGTCGCGGATCGCGCGGTAGACCGCCTCGTGCTCGCGCTGGACGCGCCTGTGGTGGTGGGCGTCGGAGAGCGAGATGAACCAGAAGCGCAGCGAGCGCTCGTGCAGGCCGAGCAGCAGCTCGGCCAGCACCCGGTTGCGCGCCGCGCGCGAGATCGCGGCGTGGATGTCGCGGTCGAGGTCCATCAGGCCGGCCACGTCGCGCGCCTCCATTCGGCCGTGGGCGCGGTCGAGGAGGGCGCGCATGGCCTCGATCTCGTGCGCCTCGGCGCGCTCGGCGGCGAGGCTGGCGCAATAGGGCTCGTTGATCAGGCGGACCTGGGTCAGCTGCAGGTGCTCGTCGAGCGAGATCGGGCGCACGATCACGCCCTTGCGCGGAATGATGTCGATCATGCCCTCGAGCATCAGCCGGTCGAGCGCCTGGTGGACCGGGGTGCGGCCGATGCCGAGCGCCTCGGAGATCGCCGCCTCGTTCAGATGCGCGCCCGGGGCGTAGTCGAGGGTGATGATGCGCCGCTTGATCGCCTCGTAGGCCTGGGCGCGCAGCGACGGGACGGCCGCGCCCGGCGGCGGCGCCCCGGAGGCCGCGGCCGGCCTGGCCCGCGCCGCCTTGCCGGCGCGGGCGGCGGCGCCGGCGCCGGTCCCGGCCAGCGCCGCGGCGGCCGTTGCTCTGCCCTTGGCGGTCATCGCGCGCTTCGATGCCATCTCACCGACACCATTTCAGGCGTCGGCTTCGTCGTAATAGTGGATCTCGAACATGACGCAGCCCGTCTCCGACTTGAACGGCCCGTGATGGACGCCGGGCGGGCGGCAGGCGTAGGTCTTGGCCTGGAACTGCTCGCCGCCCTCGCCCTGCGCGTCGTTGCCGACGATGAGGTCGCCCTCGAGCAGGAAGACCTCCTCCCAGTGGTCGTGGATGAAGGGCTCGGTGGAGAAGGCGCCGGGCTCGAGCTTGAGGAGGCGCGAGCGGCTGCCCTTCTTGCCCGTCTCGTCGAGATCGGCGGCGAGGATCTTCTGCTTGAAGCCGGGAGGGTAGCCTTCGGGCGTCTCCCAGCCGTCGTCCATGTCGAGCTTGTGGAATTCGAGATGCGGCTTGTTGAAGAGCATGGGGGGTCCTCCTTTGCCGATTTCGCCCTTGGCGGGCCGCCTCGTCCTTCGACAGGCTCAGGATGAGGCTCTTTTGTTGCTTGGAAGCGGCCCTCATCCTGAGCTTGTCGAAGGATGAGCCTGTCGAAGGATGAGCTTGTCGAAGGATGCGGGCCGGTGGTTCGTTTCTCCTATCCCTCCACAGGTAGCGTCTTGACCGCGTAGCGGTGGCTGAGCGTGCGGCCGGCGACCGGGTCCTTAAGCTCGATCTCGAAGAGCTCGCCGGGCTCGAGTGGGCCAATCACGGCGAGCGTGCCGCAGAACATGGCGGTGCCGACGGGCAGCGTCCCGCCGGCTCCCAGATACCGCTCGATCAGGTCGAAAGGATGGCGCATCCGGGCGGCGGGGCCCTCCTGATAGGCGCGGCGCTTGCCGGCGACCGTGGTCCAGGAGCGCAGCACCAGCTCGTCCCAGTGCTCGGCGACCTCGTCGAAGCGCCAGAGCGCGGGGCCGAGCGGCTTGGCGCAGGCCTGCTTGGAGACGGTGATGCCGTAGGCCTCGACCTTGCGGTCGGTGTGGTCGGAGCCGACGCCGATGTGCAGCCCGTCGGGCAGGCTGAGGATGACCGCCTCGACCTCGCCGCTCGAGTCCGTGCCGGCGACCTGGATCTCGGCGTCGGTGGTGAGGAGCGAGGCGGCGACGCGGTAGAAGATCGGCGCCGACTTGGGCCGGGCGATGCCGATCGCCTCGAGCTCGGCCATGTGCGCCTCCAGCGCGGCCCGGTCGCGGCCGGTCCAGCCGGCGATGACGAGCGTGTCGATGCCGGCGGTGAGCGCGTCGGCGCCGTCGAGGGAGAGGTTCAAGGTGCTGCCGCCGTCCATGGGCTAGGCTCCAAAGGGAGGTGCAACAGTTTTCCCCTCCCCCTCCGGGGGTAAGGGACATGAGTATCGCGCCGGTCTCGGCATCCCGCTCACCACCCGACTCAGAAGATATTCCCGCGCTCGTACTGCGCGGGCCAGGGGACGTCGGCGGCCTTGAGCTTGGCGGCGGCGTGGAGCGGCCAGTAGGGGTCGTGCAGCATCGAGCGGGCGAGCGCCACGATGTCGGCGCGGCCGTTGGCGATGATCTCCTCGGCGTGCTCGGGCGTGTGGATGAGCCCCACCGCCGCGGTCATCAGGCCGGTCTCGCGCTTGATCGCCTCGGCGAACCGGACCTGGTAGCCGGGATGGATCGGGATCGCCTGGCCCGGATGGTTGCCGCCGGAGGAGCAGTCGACGAGGTCGACGGCGCCGGTCGCCGCGACGCGCTTCAGGACGTCGATCATCTCGGCGAGGTCGTAGCCGCCCTCGACCCATTCGGTGGAGGAGACGCGCAGGAAGAGCGGCAGCTCGGCCGGCCATTCGCTCCGGATCGCCGCGATCACCTCCAGCAGCAGCCGGGCGCGGCCGTCGAGGTCGCCGCCGTAGGCGTCGTTCCGCGTGTTGGAGAGCGGCGAGAGGAACTCGTGCAGCAGGTAGCCGTGGGCGGCATGGATCTCGGCAAGGCGGAAGCCGGCCTCGCGGCCGCGCCGGGCGGCCGCGGCGAAGGCGGCGGCGACCTCGTCGATGGCCGCCTGGTCCATCGCCTCGGGCGCCTGGTAGCCGTCGTCGTATGCCTCGGGCGAGGGGCCGATCACCGGCCAGCCGCCGTTCGTCAGCGCCAGCGGCTTGCCGCCCTCCCAGGGCGGCGCGGTCGCGCCCTTGCGTCCGGCATGGCCGAGCTGGATCGCCGGCACGGCGCCCTGGCCCTCGATGAAATCGGCGATGCGCGCGAGCTTGTCGCGCTGCTCCTCGTTCCAGATGCCGAGGCACTTGGGGGTGATGCGGCCGCGCGCCTCGACATGGGCGACCTCGGTGAAGACGATGCCGGCGCCGCCGACGGCGCGGCAGGCGAGGTGCTGGAAATGCCAGTCGGTGGGCGCGCCGTCCTCGGCCGAGTACTGGCACATCGGCGACACCATGATGCGGTTCTTCACCGTTACCGAGCGCAGCGCGAGCGGCCGGAAGAGCTGCGGGTCGCGGCCCGGGCGCAGGATGCGGCGGCTGTCCTCGGTGGCGCTCAAAAGATCGTCTCCGCGCGCATCGCCTGGTGGGCGATCGTGCCCGCGAAGGCGGGGAAGCCGGCGCGGTCCTCGAAGGCGCGCCGGCGGGCCGCGCTGTCGAGCGCTGCCTGCAGCGCCGCCTCGCTGTCGAAGACCATCTGCGAGAGCAGGTGGAGGCCGGCGTCGTTGGTCGGGAAGGGATCGCGGGCGACGACCGGCGAATGCAGGACGAGCGAGCGAATGCCCGGAATATCGCGGAGCAGCGCGGCGTGCGGCCCGGCGTAGTGCGCATCGAAGGCGCCGGCGTCGGCGGGCCGGCCCTGGTAGCGGACGAAATAGGACACGGTCATCGACAGGCCTCCCCGACCCGGTCGGCGGCGCTGCGGCGGCGGCAGCGTGGGACGCTTTGCCGCCGGCGCCGCGCCTTGGCCCCCGCAAGCCGGTTCCGGTGGATGCCGGAACCGGCTTGCGGGGGCGCGATCGGTGTGAAATATCACAGGCATTTCATGTGAGGTCAAGCCGCGATGGCGGCGGACGGCCCGATTATGACGCGCCGCGGGCGGGAGCGGAAGCCGCCGGGCGTGGGTTGGTTCTTCGCGGGTTGCTTGCGATGCATGGGGTAGATCGGATCGCCTTCAGGCTGGATCAAAAATTGATCCAGCCTGAAAGCGTGAATCCGATCTAACTCGTTGATAATAGGCCAGAGTCACGCGACCGGATTGAAGCATGCAATGAGTCGATCCGGTCGCGATCTGCTCCAGGCCCGGTGCGGCCGGGCACGGGCGCGCGTCAGCCCTCGCGGGCCGGCGGCGTGGCGGCCGCGCGGCGCTTGGCGTCGTCGGCGCGGCCGGCCGGCGCGGCGCGGGCGATCTCGACGGCGTCGTCGGAGCGCCGGACGAGGGCGGAGGCGGCGCGGGCGAGGGTCTCGAAGTCGCCGCGGTCGAGGCCGCCGAAGAAGCGGTCGTTGACGGCGCTTACTTTCGGAGCGAGGCGCTCGAGGCGTTCGGCGCCGCGCTCGGAGAGGCGCAGGAGGACGCTGCGGCCGTCCTTGGGGTTGGGCGCCTTCCGCACCAGGCCCTTGCGCACCAGCTTGCCGGTCTCGACGGTGACGAAGGCGCCGGTGACGTGGAGCTGGTCGGCGACCCGGCCGACCGGCACGCCCCCGGCCCCCGCGGCGCCCGCGAGGCGCGCGACCGCCATCAGGATCGAGTATTGCGGGCCGGTCACGCCGAGGTCCCGGGCCAGCGCGTCGCGCACCGCCCCCATGCGCACCGAGACGGTGAAGAGGTCGTAGACCAGCTGGCGGAAACGCGCGTCGGTGCCGCCCGGCAGCAGGGCGGGGGCCGAGACGGTGGGGGGGAGCGGGTGGTCGGTGGTCAAGGGCGGTTTGGTCCTCGGCTAGGGCTCTATCCAAGCGTATTGAATCGTCGTTTCGACCGAGCGCTAGCGAGCGGAGAAATCCGGGTTGAAGCCGCGCGCGGCATCCGGCCAGGTTTCTCCGCTCGGTCGCTCAAGCTCCCTCGGTCGAAATGACGCCTCAACTTGATCGAGCTGTGCACTAGATCCACGGGCGGTGCGTGCGGCCCGCCCTCGTCCTTCGACAAGCTCAGGATGAGGGCTGTGGTGAAGCTCAGGATGAGGGCTGTGGTGAAGCTCAGGATGAGGGCTGTGGTTGGTCAGGATGAGGGCTCCGGTTGGTTGGGATGAGGGCCGCGATGTGGGGCCGGGCTGCAATCGCTCATGCAAAGCCACCCCGTTCCCTCATGCTGAGCTTGTCGAAGCACGAGGGGCCGCTGGGGCTGGGCCTCGGAGGGCCATGCCAGCCAACACCGTTCCCTTATGCTGAGCTTGTCGAAGCACGAGGGGCCGCTGGGGCTGGGCCTCGGAGGGCCATGCCAGCCAACACCGTTCCCTCACGCTGAGCTTGTCGAAGCACGAGGGGCCGCTGGGGCTGGGCCTCGGAGGGTCATGCCAGCCAACACCGTTCCCTCACGCTGAGCTTGTCGAAGCACGAGGGGCCGCTGGGGCTCCGCTCACCCATAGGCCTTCCTCGCGGCCATGGTGGTGTAGCCGGTGTCGTGGAGGACGTGGCTCTCGATGGGGATGTTCAGGGCGTCGTGGAGCGTGTTGTAGAATTTCCAGAAGCTCGCGACCATGGCGATCTCGACGATCTGCGGCGGGGTGAAGTGCGCCTTCATGGCCTCGTGCACGTCGGCGGGAACCGTCGCGGGGCTGGCCGTTGCCTCGCGCACGAAGTCGATGGCGGCCTTCTCCGCCGCGTCGGCCCAGCCGCCGGTGCCGTCGACCAGCGCCTGAAGCGTGGCCTCCTCCATGCCCCAGCCCTCGGCGTTCTTGCTGGTCCCCGCCTTCAGCATGCCGCAGCAATGCGAGGTGCAGTAGTTGCAGCCGTTGCCGGTCGAGGCGACGGCGGAGAGCTTGCGCTTGAGCTGCTGGTCCACCGTGGAGGAGGGGTCGCGCATGATGTTGGAGTTGAGCTTCCACAGGGTCTCGGCGATTTCCGGCCGGTGCATGTGGAGCTTGAGGGCGTTCGGGATGAAGCCCATGCGCGACATGTAGGGCTCGAGGATCGGGCGCAGGTGATCGGGATAGTCGGCCTCCTCGACGTAGGGGATGATCGGGTCGGCCTCGATGGTGATGGTGGGGGCGGGGGCGTCCATGGGGTTGCTCCTCCTTGGGCGGCACGGCCCTCGTCCTTCGACAGGCTCAGGATGAGGGCCTTGGTGTGGTGGCAGGGGTCCTTAACGTTCGCGCCGGCGGGCCGCTCGCCCTTCGAGGCGCCTTCGGCGCATCTCAGGGTGAGCTCCGGTTTTGCGGGATGCTCATCCTGAGCTCCGGCTCATCCTGAGGCGCCCACGAAGTGGGCCTCGAAGGATGGATGCAGGTCACCGGCATTCGGCTAGATTTCTCAGTCGCTTGCGCTCCTTCGAAATGACGGGTAGGGCGGCGCTTCAGCGCGCACCTTCGCTCAATCCAGATAATCCTCCAGCTTCACCGTGCCCCAGTGGCGGGGCAGGGCGTTCTCGAAATCCTCCAGGCGGTGGCGGGCCTTGGCGGTGGCGTCGATGCCGATCTTGCCGACGGTGCGCCAGAAGTCGTCGCCCGGGATCGGGCTCGCCGAGGGGTCGTAGGGCGAGCCGCGGGTGTTGCCGACGGTGATGATGTCGCGCGCGGGATCGCAGCGCGTGGCGATCGACCGGTAGACGTCGCCCGGATCGTCGAGGTCGACGTCGGGGCTGACCGCGACCACCATCTTGGTGTTGAGCCAGGGCGCGCCCATGGTCTGCAGGAGCGCGTCGTTGAGCGGGCCCTCGCGCGGGGCTTCGACCTGGATGAGGCAGGAGACCGCCGCCCCCCAGGTCGGGAAGCGCACGTCGTGGACGGTGAGCCCGATCTCGGTGAGGCGGTTGTAGAGGATCGCCTCGTGGCAGAGCCGCGGCAAAGGCTGGTGGTCGGTCGCGGGCGTGGTCTGGTGGTGGCGGTAGATCGGCCGGTCCTCGCGCATGGTGATCGCCGAGACCGTGAGGACCGGCAGGGTCATGTCGGCGGGCAGGTAGTACCAGGTGGGCCCGACGTTCATGCCGGCGGGCTCGGTGCGCGCGAAGTCGACGGTGCCCTCGACGACGATCTCGGCCTGGGCCGGGACGTTGAGGTCGATGGTCTCGCAGGGCACCATCTCGACGTCGCGGTCCATGATGGTGCCGACCATCTCGAGCTCGCCCCACTGGTCCATGTGGAGGCCGGAGAAGTTGGCCATGATCTCGTAGGCCGGCGGCAGGCCGAAGACCAGGGCGATCGGCATGCGCTCGTGGCCGAGCTCGCGGTATTTCCGCATGATCGCGTGGGTGTGGGGGGTGGCGAAGCTCATCAGCCCCGTGGTGCGGTCGACCACGTTGGTGCCGGCGTGCGACGAGTTGTAGAAGCCGGTCTCGGGGTCGCGGACGATGTTCATCGCGGTGACGTAGGGCCGGGTCTCCTTCTCGCTCGGGATCGGCACCGGCAGCCTGGTCCAGTCGACTTGGCGGCCCGTCAGCTTCACTGCCTTGACCGGGCCGTCCTTGACCTCGACGAAGCCGCGCGGGGGCTTGCGCAGGCGGTAGGCCAGCGTCTTCAGGTACTGCTCGCGCGGCACGCCGAGCGCGCGCGCCTGCAAATGGCGGTGCTTGACCAGGATGTCGAGGAGGCGGAAGCCGGGCTTCCCGGTTATGTTTTCGAAGAGGATCGGCTGCTCCGACTGGCCGATGAGGGCGGGAACGTGCTCCAGCGACACCGGCTTGGTGATGTGGGTGACGACGTCGTCGTTGGTCTCGAGATAGCCGCGGAGATCGGCGTCGAGCGCCTTGTTCGGCGCCGCCGGCGGGGCGTGGCTGACGGTCAATGCCATCGCATGTCTCCCTCGCATACGCGAATCCGCTGCGCGCCTTCGCTATTTCCCTCAGGCGCCGGGCGGGCGCGTCCGCGCCCTTGGCTCCCGCCGCATAAGGCGGCGGCCCGCGGTCGCGGGCATCTCGATGCAGAACGACGTGCGTCGTTCAGCATCTCGACCCTGAGACAGACGGCAATATAGCTTAGCAACTAAGCTAAATCAACGATACTCCACAACGGGGCCGAACTGCCGTCGCACACAAATTCCGCGCGCCCAATTGAATCGCCACAGACACCGTTCACCACTATGTATGATTCCGCGTAACATGCGCGCGGCACCGGGCGTCGCGCGCGCCAGGGCGGCATTTTCGGGTCCGATCGGGAGGAGCCCACGATGAGCGTCGAAACCGCAATCAAGGAAATCGAGACCGAGGTCGAAAAGCAGCAGAAGAACCAGTCGAAGCTGACCGAGACGCTCGCGAAGGCGAGCCAGAACATGGACAAGCTCGGCATCGACCTCGACATCGAGAACGCCACCTTCGAGGAGGTCCACCAGCAGCAGGAAGCCCTCAACGCCTCGATCGCCGAGCTGATCATCGAGCTCGACGAGGTGACCGCGTCCTTCGGCCAGGAATTCGACCGGATGCGGCAGAAGACCGGCTGGGAGTCCTTCGTCGGGGTCTTTTCCAAGAACAAGGCCGACGCGATGCGCGAGTCGCGGGTGCGCAACACCGACGTCGACAGCAAGCTCAACGACCTGATCGCCAAGTCGGACATCATCGTCACCATGCTGCAGGGCCAGCTCGCCGACCTGAAGACCCAGGAGAGCAAGGTGACCGCCAACCTGGAAAAGGTGCTGGGCGAGCGCGTCGCCGTGGTCGAGACGCTGGAGGGGATCCGCAAGCAGCTCACCGACATGGACCCCGAGATCATCCAGATCGAGCAGAAGATCGCGGTCGAGCAGAACGCCGCCGAGCGCACCAAGCTGGAGAAGGAGCTGCAGAAGATCAACGAGGCGCACAACAAGCTGGTCAAGGACGAACAGGTCAAGCTGGCGCTCAGCCAGACCTACGAGAAGTACATCAAGCTCGGCCAGACCTTCGTCGACTCGCTGCAGAACCAGGTCTCGACGCAGCTCGTGCTGATCGACAAGCTGCAGACCGACACCAACCAGCGCGTGGTGCTTTACGATGCGCTGTCGAAGTCGCTGAAGACCGCGCAGCAGCAGGACATCGCCCACCGCATCAACGAGATCGGCTCGGCGGTCGACCACGAGGCGCAGGCCTCGATGGCGGCGATCGGCGCCGCCACCAACCAGCACCTCGCCGAGATGCTCGAGGCGCACTCCAGCAACATGGCCGCGGCCAAGGACATCCAGGCCAAGAAGGTCAAGGCCGACGAGCGCTTCATGCGGCGCTTCGCCAAGGTGATCGAGGAGCACAACCGCGGCCAGTACGAGGCCGAGCGGGCGCAGCCCTGAGGCGGGCGGCGGCGGAACGAAGGGACGAAGCATGGGGGCCGGGCCGTAGCCGCGACTGCACCATGAGCGACGGAACCCTGGTATTCACCGACGCGGCGCTGGCGCGGCGCTACTTCGCCAAGATCGAGCGCGTGCTGGGCGCCTTCGCCCGCATCGCCGAGGACCGGGGCGCGGGCGACGGCCCGGGTTCGGCGGGGCGGGCCGACCACGAGAGCGAGATCGTCACCGACCACCTCGAGCGGCTCGCCAACAGCTTCAAGGCGCTGGCCTACAAGCACGTGCTGACCGGCCGCGTCGAGCACCGCCTGCCGGCGGTTTTCGAGATCGACCGGCGCGACAGCGGCTTTCCGGTGTTCCGCGAGTTCATGCAGCTGGAGAACGACGTCGACCTGATCGACGAGATGCTGCTCGACCTGCCGGCGCCGGCGTCGCTCAAGGGCGAGATGATCGACCACATGCTGAAGTACCGGCGCCTGCCGCGCGACCTGCAGTTCGCGATGGCCCAGCGCTTCTACTTCCAGGCGCTGAAGGCGGGCGACCTGTTCCTGGCGCGCAACACGCCGGCGCTGCAATACGTCTCGACGCGCCCGCCGCACGGCCACCGGCGCTACATCGTCGACTGGGCGGTCTACGACACCCAGCGCAACCTGCCGGACATCTACATGATGGTGCTCGACGAGAGCGCCGACCGGCCGCTCCACGAGGACGACGCCTATGCGACGCGGCTCGGCGAGGCGATGCTGAACCAGTCGCTGTCGTCGCTGAAGCTGGTGACCATCGCCTCGGGCATCGACAACGACTTCCCGACGGTGCATCCCAAGAGCCTGAAGCGCATCCATGTCGGGCCGCTCTACAGCAACACCTTCACCGAGCACTCGAACGAGCTGCAGGCGATCCTCTCCGACCACGCCGACGAGCCGGGCTACGACTGGGTGCTCGCCTGGACCGTGGAGAGCCTGGCCTCGAAGGGGATCGAATACGTGCGCACCGGGCTCTTCGGCCAGGTCCAGAAGGAAATCTATCAGGTGGATGGGCACTCGATGGAGACCTTCGAGGCGGGCTCGAGCGCGGTCGAGCGCTACATGGTGCTGCCGCTGGAGGCCTATCAGACGCTGCAGGATTTCGGCGGCCAGCGCTTCGCGGACGTGCACAAGTTCGTCGTCGGGGCCGACGGCGAGATGGTGACGCATACGTGATGCCAGGCATGATGCCACGATGCGAATTGCGTGACGGCGGCATGAGGATAGAGGCGCGATGAGCGACGCGAAGATGGCGATCGAGTTGAAGGAAGAGGACATCCGCAAGCACTACGCGGCGGCGTATTCGGCGCTGGCCGAGATCGACCACGCGCCGCGCTACGCCGAGGCGCTGGCGCCGAAAGCCGCGGGCGCGGCGCCGAGCGGCACGACACCCAGCGGCACGACACCCAGCAGCACGACTTATGTGCGCCGGCGCTTTCGCAGCACGATCCCGGGGGTTTCGCCGGCGCGGAGCGAGCGCGGACCGGCCGCGCATGCCAGCCTGATCGAGACGATCGCCGCGATCGAGGACGACGACCCGCTGCCGAGTGAGGTGCAGAACCACGTGCTGCGCGTGCTGCGCCGGGGCATCGCGATCGGCCGGGCGATCGTCGACCTCTACGGCGACATCACGCCGCTCAACACGCTGAAGGAGGCGAACCTCGTCGGCGACCTGAACGCGGCCAAGGCGGCCGAGTTCTCCGACCTCCTGGCGGCGAGCGCCGCGGTCGGGCTCTTCGCCACGGCGAGCTACGTCACCTTCACGCTCGCCGACTACATGGTGGAGGCCGAGAACGAGGCGGTGGCCGCCGACGACCCGGAAGAGATCGTGCTGGAGAACCCGCTGATCGCGGTCAAGGGCGCGCTCTGGGAGCTCGACCAGCAGATAGGCGCCAAGGCCGAGAGCGACGCGGCATTGGTGAAGATCGTGCGCGACCACTGCGGCAAGCTCGCGGGCGAGCTGACGCTCAGGAAAGACGGGCTCAAATACCTCGAAGGCTTCCTCGCGCGCAGCTACCGGGTCGAGGCGGACGACTTCACCATCGACGGCTTCGCCCAGCCGCGCCTGGCGCGTTCGAGCGCCGTGGTGATGGACTTCAAGCGGCCCGACCAGGTGGTAGGCAACCACATCGCCAAGTACCAGTGCATGAAGCTCGCCAAGATGCTGATGGCCTACGACTTCGAGCGTCGGCTCAACCCCTTCGTCGAGCTGGGCGGCTTCATCTTCACCTTCATCGGCGACGGCAAGCCCGGGACCGGCAAGACGCTGCTGATCCAGATGACCGGCGGGCTGCTGCACGAATACTGCGCGAACGCGGGGTATCCCTTCCGCTACCAGAACCTCTCGATGGACAACGTCGACAGCTATCAGGGCAAGTCTGGGCAGAACGCCAAGGCCTTCATCCAGAACGTGCTGGACCCGCGGGTGATCGGCTTCGGGACCATCGACGACATCGACCAGATCGCCGGCAGGCGCGGCGACCGGCAGTCCTCGGCGGGCCAGCAGGAGATCACCGCGGTGCTGATGGAGAGCTTCGCCGGGGCCAATACCGTGGTGCGCGGCAACTGCGCCTTCGGCATGTTCTCCAACTACCCGGAGAACGTCGACGAGGCGCTGCGCCAGCGCGCCGGGGCGCGCTACCTGGTCGACGGGCCGCAGTCGCGCGAGGACTACATCGACATCCTCTCGCTGCTGCTCGGAAAGCGGCATTCGATCAAGCTCGGAAAGCACGACCTCTTCGCCACCCAGAACATCCGCCGCGTCATCGACAGCTCCTACGAGCGCCACGACGAGCCCGAGAGCGAACGCCTGCGCGCCGTCTTCGAGGCGACGAAGAAGACGCACGGCAAGCTCGACACGATCGAGAAGATCGGCGGCTATCTCGACGCGATCCAGGAGATCGAGGAGCGCTTCACCGGGCGCGCGGTCAAGAACATCACCGACGCGGCCAAGCTGCGCGCCATGGACTTCGAGATCCCCGACGAATGGATGGAGCAGCCCGAGCTCTTCCTGTTCAAGGACTACGACACCAAGAAGGCGATGATCGCCGAGCTCATGGGCGAGATCACGCCGGCGATGCTGCTCCAGGAGATCAACCGCTACGCCGACAGCGAATTCCGCTACGCCGGCTCGTCCGACGAGGCGGCGGTCGAGGCCATGGTGCGCGAGATGCGCCTGCGCGAGACCGCGAGCCGGCGCTTTTCGGGCTGGCGCGGCGGGGCGGGCAAGGGCGCGAGCGCCGGGGACGGTGGGGACGGGGACGCATGACGGCGCCCGCGCCCAGCACCGCCGTCGCCCCGAGCGACCCGCTGACGGCGCGGGGCCTGCGCCATGGCCGGCTCATCCAGGTCAAGAACCGCGCCATGCGCGAGCGCTACAACCGGGCGCTGGAGAGCCTGACCGGCCGCACGACGGCGCTTGCGGCCTTCCATATCGACCTCTCGGGATTTTCGCCCGAGGTGGCCCGGGAGCTCGACAACCCGCTCTATCTCAATCCCCACGGGGTGAACAAGAAATTCATCCTGCTGACCACGGGCCAGGCGCGCCTGCCGGCGCTCGACACCCAGTTCACTTCCTCGGCGACCATCCTCAAGCGCTTCATCGCCGACAACAAGAAGCCGCTCTTCGCGCTTTCCACCCGTGACGTGATCTTCGGCGAGCTGCAGAACTCGACCTACAAGATCGACGACCCGGGCGACCTGCTGGCGATCAACCGCGTCCGGGTCGAGGTCCGCACGATCAAGGACATCGTCGCCAAGGCGCGCGAGCTGGAGGCGCTGATCGCGCGCTTCCAGGCCGACGACGCGGCCTGGCATGACGAGGCGACGCTCCAGGCCATGGTCGACCTGGCCAAGGTGACCGGCGACATCCGCCGCCATCCGGTGCTGCCGGTCAGGACCGAGTACGGCCAGCCCAACTACTTCGCCAGCCACTTCGGCGGCGTCTACGTCTTCCTCGACACCAAGCCGGCGACGCTGATCAGCCTCGATCCCGACTTCGCCGCGCGCCTGACGCCCGGCGGGCCGAAGCTCGAGCACATCCCCATCGCCGACCGGGCCGCGGTGGCGCAGTTCCTCGACGACCGCAAGCTGATCGCCTTCGTCGGCCAGGGCCTGGCCGACCCGGCGCGGCTGCTGCGCGAGAAGGCGGAGTTCGTCGCCTACGACACGCTGGCCCGGGCCGGCGCGATCGAGGACGTCACGAAAATGGATGACGAAGCCTTCAAGCGCCTGATCTACGCGCATATCGATGCCATGCCGCCGGAATTCCGCGCCCTCAGCGACGCGGTGCGCGCCCTGGAGAACGACCCGGGCATCGGGCTGATGCAGCTGCCCGGGGAGGCCTATTTTTATGCTGTCAGGTCATCGAACCACGCCGACCGCGAGCTGGTGAACCACCTGATCGCCCAGTTCACGCCCTACGACTTCCGCCATTGCTATATCTGCAACCGGGCGCTCTTCGAGCGGCACTACGCGGACTGGCCGCCGGCCAAGCAGGCGCTGGTCGCCGACTACCTCGCCGCGCACTACGCCGGGGCGGAGGCGGAGATGGAGGAACGGCTCTATGGCTGGACCGAAGGGCCGTGGGGCCCGAAGGTGGGGTAGGGGGCGATGACGGCATTGAAGTGGATCATCCGCGTCCTGGCGCTGGCGGTGGTGCTGGTGGTCGCCGGGTTCATGCATTTCTACCTGCCGGGCACCGACGTGGTGCAGGTCACCGGCACCGACGTGAAGCGCATGGACGACCGCGGCGGCCGGGCCAGGCGCGAGGGCATGCCGGTGGCGACGCGCGACGTGCGCTTCATTAACGCCGTGACCGCCGGCGGGCGCGTGCGGGTCTACCGCAACGAGGACACCGGCTGGGGCTGGCCGCCCTACTTCAAGTTCGACAGCGCCGACGTCACCGCCAAGGCGACCGCGGTGCTGAAAAGCAACAAGGAGCTGTGGGTTGCCGTGACATCGTATGGCTGGCGGATCCAGCTTCTCTCGATGTTCCCCAACATCACCTCGGTCAAGGTGGTGCCCAAGGGGTACTTCCAGATCCCCTATTTCAATATCGTCTTCTTCGTGCTGCTGGGGGCGGGGATTTTCTTTTCGGTGCGCTGGTTTCGGCGCTTTATAGAAAAACTAAGGCTGGACGAGCGTTTCGAGGCGGGCACCGCCCCCCTCGACAACCTGATGGCGTGGAGCCGGACCGAGATGGCGTCCTGGAAGAAGAAGCCCAGGAAGGCCCGGCCGAAGCGGCGAGGCTATTAGGCCGCTAATGCGGGGGGGATCGGGCGGAAGCGGACATTGAATTTCGCCTGTGTGAGGATCCGGCCGCCGAGATCGTCGATCCCGCCGGACTGGATGACCGCCAGCTCGTAACACACATGCGGGATGCCCAGCGGGCCGCATCGCACTCCGGTCACGGTAGCGATCTCGATCGCGGTGTCGTCGCGCAGGTGCTCATAAACCCGGCCGGCCGCGATCGTGGGTTTGCGGATGAGCTTGATTAGTTTCATGGCGTCACCGTTGTCGCGTTAATGTTCAGGTAACGGTACTTTCTGCGGATATGGTTAACAAAGGGTTAACGGCGGTTAATATTTCGTTGCCTAATCATTAAAATATTGATGCGACATCGAAAAAGGCCGCGGAATCCGCGGCGCTTTCGAACGGCGTGTCGCCCAAATCGTTAACGAAGGGACGTGGCGTCCCCGCTCGCCTGTCGACGCCTAGGTAGCATGCGCAGTATTGCCGCATAGAAGGCGTTGTCGATCCGCCAGAAATCCTCGTCCTTCGATCGGGTGTAGTGTTCCACGACATAAAAGCCGCCCCGTACGGGGAATATCGTGAGGGACGCGCGAAAATCAGGCTTGCCGCCATCGCAGGTCAGGAAGTAACGGACCGCGATAGGGTTGTCGCGCGGCCCCAGTTTCCTGATCCCCGTGCCGAAGCGGCCGGCGCCGCATTTGCGCCGGGCCCACTCTATGGCGCTCTTGGTCGCGATCGAGTGGGTGCGGCTCGCAGGGTCGGGAAAGATCGTCAAATGTCCGATGACCCGAGACCCCTTGTCGGCCCAGGTGATCCTGTTGCTGGCGTACGTCTTTCCCAATTCGCTTCGCGACCTCACCGAGAATTGGGTGAGCCCGGCCCGATCGAGCGCCTTGCGCACGACGCGCACCGCCGCGCGGCGGAACGCCGGGCCGCGCGCCCGGACGCGCGCCTCGTGCTGGTCTAGGTTGGCAGCTTCTCCTTGCGCATTGGGGCCACGCAGCAGGCCGCGCGCCCCGCCCGGGTTTCGGCCCGCGCCGCCTCGCGCCGCCCTTGGACCTGCACCCCTCGCCTGCGCCTGAGTGCGGCCAAAGCGCCGGAGATCCGCCGTGCGCTCGCGCTTCATGCAATCGAGGAGCCGCCTGAGGACGGCGGCGATGCGGCCGAGATCGTAGACGAAGCTGCCCTGGGGCGTGCGCAGCGTGAGCTTGCGGGCGCGGGCCGTGCGGCCCCAACTATCGGCGGACAGCGTCAGGCGCACGCCGTTCGGCCCATCGGCGCGCGCCGTGGCGGCAAGGGGCTGTCCGCCGTCGAGGGCGTAGGAGACGCGCAGCTGCCGGCCGGGGCGGAAGCGCCAGCGCGGGTGCCGCGCGGTCATCGTGACGACGGCCCGCCGATCGAGCGCGTATTGGAGGACCGCGCCGTTCCAATAGCTGGTCTCGGCGGTGCAGCGCTGGAAGCGGCCCTGGGCGGAGGCTTGCGAGCCGCCGATCCAGGCGCCGACCTCGAAGGCGTCGCGCGCCGCGGCGGGGGCCGCCGCGATCAGGACCGCCAGCGCGATTGAAGCCGCCCGTCGCATGACCCGTTCCGTCGTTGTCCGCGGCTGTACCCCCGCAGCTTAGCATCGTCGGCCGGGGATTTGGACTCGGCCGCGTCAGGCGCCGGGCGGGGCGTTAACCATGAGGTGGCGCGCGAAGGCGGGCAGGCGGCGGTAGGCGACGTGAAGGTGGTCGTCGAAGCTCGCCAGGGTGAGGCCCGCGCCGCCGCAGAGGGCAGCGAGGCTCGCCTTCGAGAAGAGCGTGATGTGGCCGTTCCGCGGCGCGGCGTACCACCAGGCGAGGCCGAGCGTCTCGATCTCAGGGGGCTGCAGGAGCGTGCTGAGGAGGATCAGCCCCTCGGGCGCCAGGAAGCCCGCGAGGGTGTCGATCAATCCCTTGGGGTCCGGCGTGTGCTCGAAGACCTCGAAGCAGGTGACGAGGCCGAAGGCGCCGTCGGGCCGCCGCCGGTCGCCGTGGAAGGGATCGTGGCTCTCGGCGCGCCAGCCGTCCCGCGCCAGGATATCCGCCAGGCGGCCCTCGCCGGCGCCGTAGTCGAGCAGCGAGACCGTGGCGCGCGCCGCGCCGAAGAGACGACCGATCAGCGCCGCGTTCGCCCGCGGCCGGCGCTCGGCGAAGTCGGGATCGACCGCGGCGTAGGCGTCGTTATATATGCAGGCCGCGAAGTCGACCTGGCGGAAGGCGTCGAAGGCGTCGGTGTAGACGAGACCGCACTTGCCGCAGCGCCGGTAGTGGACCGGCACGCCGGCGACCGGCAGCCGTGGGCCCTTGGCCCCGTGGCAGGTCTTGTTGAAGTCGACCACGCCGAAGAGCGCCGCGGCACCGCCGCAGAGCTTGCAGGGCGTCTCGAGCACCGGCGGGTCGCCGCCCGCCTCGGCCAGCCGGCCCGCGCGGCAGAGGGCGCGGATCGCCTCCAGGTCCTGCGTCAAGCGCCGGTCTCCCGAAATGACGCCGCCTCACGCGCGGGGCGGCTGGCCGATTCTGCGCCGCCCCGGATGGGGCGGCTTTCCAGATCAGCGCCGCCCCGGATGGGGCGGCTTACCAGATCAGCGCCGCCCCGGATGGGGCGGCTTACCGATTCCGCGCCGCCCCGGATGGGACGGCTTCGCTATACTGGCCATCATACTAGGACGTGACCGGTTTCGATGGCGTTGCCTCGGGCGGCGGCGGCAACGGGAGCGCGGTCGAGGGAGATGGGCATGACGGAGACCAAAGCGGCGACGGTGGGCGTCCTCCATCCGGGGGCGATGGGCATGACCGTGGCGGCGGCGGCGCGGACGGGCGGCGCCCGGGTGCTGTGGGCCTCGGCGGGCCGCAGCGCCGCCACCGCGCAGCGCGCGGCGGCCGCGGGGCTCGAAGACGCGGGAAGTCTCGCAGCGCTTTGCGGGCAAGCCGGGATCGTCTTGAGCGTCTGTCCGCCCGACGCGGCCGAGGCGCTGGCCGGGGCGGTCGTCGGGGCGGGCTTCGCCGGCACCTTCGTCGACGCCAACGCGATCGCGCCGGAGCGCGCGCGGCGCATCGCCGGGCGCATCGAGGCGGCGGGCGCGCGCTACGTCGACGGCGGCATCATCGGCCCGCCGGCGAGCGCGCCGGGGACGACCTGCCTCTATCTCTCCGGCGGCGAGGCGGCGGCGGTGGCGGGGCTCTTCGCGGGCTCGATGCTCGAGGCGCGGGCGCTCGACGACACGCCCGACCGCGCCTCGGCGCTCAAGATGTGCTACGCGGCGCAGACCAAGGGGCTGACGGCCCTGCTATGCGCGCTGGTCGCGGCGGCCGAGGGGCTCGGCGTGCGCGAGGCGCTGTTCGCGCAATGGCGCGGCGAGGACGCGCGATCGCCCGAGCGGGCGGCGGCGCGCATCCGCGGCGTCACCGCCAAGGCCTGGCGCTTCGAGGGCGAGATGCGCGAGATCGCCGCCACCTTCGAGGCGGCGGGGCTGCCCGGCGGCTTCCACCTGGCGGCGGCGGAGCTCTATGGGCGGCTCGCCGGCTTCAAGGACGCGGAGGGAATGCCGCCGCTGGAGGAGGTGCTGGCGGCGCTGACCGGGGTGGGTGCGGGCGAGGTGGCGGCGGCGGGCGAGTGAGGCCGGAGCGCCGTACACGATCCAAGCGAACCGTCGTTTCGACCGAGGGAGCGTGAGCGACCGAGCGGAGAAATCTGGCCGAAAGCCGGATGCGGCTTCAACCTAGATTTCTCCGCTCGCTAGAGCATATTCCGCTCACGCGGAATCGGCGCCAGCCCGCTCCCCCACCCGGCCACCCACAGGATACTGCCATTGGGTGGCCGGGTGGGGGAGCGGGCTGGTGATGCCAAACGATCGGAAAATGCTCTAACGCTCGGTCGAAATGACGGTTCAACAACAAATGCTTGGAGCGCGTCAGCCCTCCGCCGGCTTCTTGTGCAGGGGGTGGTCGTCGCTGTCCTCGACCTTCTTGAGCTCGATCTTGGTGGCGACCGAGTTGTGCACGCCCAGCATGTTGATCGAGACGATGTTGGCGTAGTCGTTGTCGATCACGCGCTTGAAGTTCCGCGGATTGAAGAGCGGCGGCATGTGCCACCAGAGGGAGTAGTCGTAGCTGAAGAGGAGCTCGATGAGCGCCTTGGAGCTCTCGATGCGGTCGTTCTCGACGTAGAGGATCGGCCGGTGGGCGGCGATCGTCCTGGCGGCGCCCCGCAGCACGGCGGCCTCCATGCCCTCGACGTCGATCTTCAGGAGCTTGAGGTGCGGGTAGTCGAAGACCTCGTCGAGCGGGCGCGCCTCGATGCGGTTGCCCGGCGCGCGCTTGGAGACGTCGTCGCCGGCGGCCATGGCGACGCCGCCGAAGTTGCCGCGCCCGGCGTAGTCGACCTGGGGGACCACGACATGGCCCGCCGCGTCGGTGAGCGCCAGGTTGACGGCGTCGACGTTGGTGATCGAGTTGATCGCCATGTTGCCGCAAAGCGTCTGGAAGACCACCGGCTGGGGCTCGGCCGCGAGCACGCGTCCGCCGGGGCCGACGCGCTTGGCCAGGCCCAGCGTGTGCGCGCCGATGTTGGCGCCGACCTCGACGACATAGTCGCCGGGCCCGCAGAGGTACTCGAAGAGAATGAACTCCTGGTGCGAGTACTCGCCGTAGCGCAGCACCGCCTGGCCGACATAGATGTCGTTGCGGTTGACGATCAGCCGCCCGAAGCGGCTGTCGACGACGGTGTTGAACGCATCGGCGTCCGAATCGCTGCTGGATTCCGTGCTCATCGGCCCGGCCCGTCCTTGCGCGCCTGTTCGCGGCGGCGGCGGCGCGTTGCGGGCGTCCCCCCCTAGTGTCCCGATCCTGAAACTCGATAGATCGAGTTTCAGGATCGGGACACCAAATAAACGAGTCCAGTGTGATTCAGCCTCCGAAGTTCGTCACCAAGGGTGTGACGAACTTCGGAACCATCACACTGGGAAGCCTTTTCAGCGGGGTATTTGTAGCCGAATGCGGCGGCGGGCGCGAGCATTGGGAGATTGGCGAGCGCCGGGTGCTCGTCGGCACGGCACCCCCTCCCCTGAAACGCCTTCGGCGTATCAGGGGAGGGGAATGGTGCGTAGACCTAACCGGACAATGCCCTACTCGCGCAGCACGCCCGTTCTGTCGACCTCCTCGCGCAGGACCTTCAATTCCTCGTCGGTCGGCGGCGCGATGGTCTCCAGGTCGGTGGCGGTCTCGAAGCCGAAGCCGGTGTTCTCGCGCACATCCTCCTCGCTGACGCCGGGGAAGAGCATCTTCAGGCGCGCCTGGTCGGTCGCGGGATCGAAGTCGAAGACGCATTTGGGCGTGACGATCCACTTCGGCCCCGACGCCAGGAAGCCGACTTCCTTGCAGATCTTGCGGCCGGGGAAGGAGACGAAATCGACCTCCTCGACCAGGCGCCGCTTGTCGTGCGCGGTGAGGAAGACGTAAGGGCAGCGCACCGAGTTCACGATGTCGTTGATGCCGATGGTGCCGGGCCCCCGGAAGGTCATGTTCCCCGGCTCGCCCAGGCCGATCATGTTGGCGGAGCCGTACTTGTCGACCTGGATGCCGCCGACGAAGAAGCGGTCGGCGAACCAGAAGTGGTTGGTGTCGCGGTAGGGGCTGCCCTCCTCGTAGTACTTCTCGCGCCCCGGCGGGCAGTAGAAGAGGAAGGTCTCGGGGTGGTCGTGCACGCTCTCGGCGTATTTGAGCAGGCCGTACCCGGTCGAGGTCATCGGCAGCGCCTCGATCTCGATGTCGGTGACGTTGCCCAGGAAGCAGGTGCCGCCGAGCTGAAGCTTGAGGTTGGGCGCGTGGGTCTTCTGGGCCAGCATGTTGGCGGCGAAGAAGATCTCCGTGTGCGCGCCCGCAGTGATGCGGTCGCCGTCCTCGATCTCGCGGGAGAACAGAACGGCCATCATTTCCTTCCAGCTGAAATCACTCATGGCTCGTCCTCCTACCAGGTGACCAAGGGGTGTTGGTAAAGGCCGAGCAGCTTGCGCATGCCGACCGTCTCGAGATAGGCGACGTGGTCTTCCGGGTCGTGGCAGGTCCGCTCGAGGTAGTCCTCCCAGGCCTTGGCGTCGCCCTTGCGGTTGGCGGCGCTGACGTCGACGTACTCCTTGAGCGCGTCCTGATCCTCGCTGTACTGGCCGTGCGCCGCGTAGGGATGGGCGCCGTAGGGCGCCTCGACCACGCAATCGGCGTAGGAGACCGAGGTCATCATCGGGTTCTTGCGGATGGTGGCGTTGGGAACCACGCGCTCGGCCTGCAGCATGATGCGGTCCGAGGCGCGGGCGAGCCAGCGGTCGCCGAAGGGCGCGCCAAGGTGCTGGCCGTTGCCGTGGGCGTCGGACCAGGCGACGTGGATGATCGCCCAGTCGGCGCGGATCGCCGGGATGCGCATGTATTCCTTGCCCTCGCCGCCCGGATCCTTGAAGGGGATGAAGTCGGGATTGAGGTCGGGGATCGAGGAGCCGACGCCGCCGCGCCAGGCCATGAAGTCCTGGCCCGCCGCACCCGCGAAGAGGCCGGCATAGAGCGTGTACTCGCTGCACTCCCAGACCTCGAGCTCGCCGGACTCGGCGTATTTGCGGAAGTTGTGGCCGATCGGGCAGTACATCTCCAGGCCGACATAAGGTGCGATCAGCTTCGCGATGCAGCCGGCGCCGATCAGGAGATCGAGGTCGAGCCCCGCGGTGGCCGAGCCGACCAGCGTCAGGTCCTTCTTGCCCTGCTTGATGATCTCGCGCAGCACCGCCATCGGATGGTTGTCGGCGCCGAAGCCGCCGACGGCGATCGACATGCCGTTCTCGATGCGGCCGACCGCCTCCTCGATACTGCTTACGACTGATTTTCTTTTGGGTTTCGACACGATCCTCCGACCTCCTCCGGTTTCGTTCGCATTCGTTGGTGGTTATTGCTGCAAGAGCGTGACCGCGTAGGCGGCCGAGTCCTGGCCCAGCAGGAGCCCGCCCTGGTTCTGCGCCATGGCGACCTTGGGGTTGTTGGCGATCTGGCGCTCGCCGGCCTCGCCGCGGAGCTGCCAGACGAGCTCGGCGATCTGCAGCAGGCCGGTGGCGCCGACGGGGTGGCCGCGGGCGCAGAGGCCGCCGCTCGGGTTGACGGGCTTGGCGCCGTCGAGCGTGGTGACCCGGTCGTCGATCAGCCTCGGGCCCTCGCCGGGGCCGCAGAAGCCGAGGCGCTCGTAGATCATGAGCTCGGCCGGGGCCATGGCGTCGTGGACCTCGACGACGTCGACGTCCTCCGGGCCGATGCCGGCCTTCTCGTAGGCCTCGTTCGCGGTGAGGGTGAGCGAATCCTCGGCGCCGTCGTCGGGGAAGCGGTAGGCGCCGGAACGGAGCGCGCAGGCGGCGACCCGGATCGGCGTCCGGTCGGACAGCGTCCCGGCCATGTCGAGCGGGCAGAGGATGGCGGCGGCGGCGCCGTCGGCGATCGAGGAGCACATGTAGAGCGTCAGCGGATCGGCGATCATGCGCGAGCCCAGGACGGCCTCGACGGTGAGCTCGCGGCGGTGCTGGGCGTAGGGGTTGAGCGCGCCGTTGTGCGCGTTCTTGACCGCGACGTTGGCGAAGTCTTCCGGTGTCCAGCCGTACTGCTTCATCCGGCCCTTGAGGTTGATCTTGGGATGGATGGCGTAGCTGGCGGAAAACTGCATGCCCATCTGCGAGAGCTCGAGCTCGCTGTCGGCGGCGAGCGCGCTGATCGAGCGGGCGAGGTCGCCCACGAACATCTTCTCCACCCCGATCGCGATGGCGACGTCGCACATGCCCGAGGCGACCTCGAGCCAGGCGCCGCGCAGCGCCGTGGCGGCGCTGGCGCAGGCGTTCTCGACGTTGATCACGGGGATGCCGCCGAGACCGGATTCCTGGGTGACGACCTGGCCGCGGATGCCCTCCTGGCCGGTCAGCAACCCGCCCAGCGAATTGCCGACATAGGCCGTCTGGATCGCTTGCGGTCCGAGGCCGGCGTCGCGCAGCGCGTTCCAGATCGCCTCGCGGCCGAGGTCCTTCAGCGCCTTCTCCGGGAACTTGCCCGCGGGGTGGGCGCCGACGCCGACGATCGCAACGTCTCTCATGGTCACGCTCCCGCCGGTGCCGCGGCGGCGTCCGCCACGGGCCGGTGCTTGCCTGCCGGTCGATACTTGTAAGTGAGGATCGGTTTCCCATCCGGCGTATCGCCGACCGGCTCGATGACCAGCTCGAGCGCCATGCCGTCCTGAAGCGCGCCCGCCTCGACCGGCACCTCGCTGCTGATCAGCGAGAAGATGCGCGGGCCCTCGGGGATGTCGACGAAGGCCTGGAAGTAGGGCGCTTCGAAGCCCCGCGGCGCGACATGGGCGATGGTGAAGGTGTAGAGCCGGCCGGAGGTCCCCATCGGCGTCGCCGCCATCGTGTCGGCGGCGCGGCAGGCGGGGCATACGGCCATCTTCGGGAAGACCGTGGCGCCGCAGGCGCGGCAGCGGCTGCCGATCAGGTGCGGGGCCGTGTCGGCGCCGCCAGGGCCGTCGGGCAGGCTGTAGGCGCCCGGCAGCAGGGCGACGAACTCGCTGTTGGATTCTCCCGGCACGCGCTCCCCCCGCAGCCGCGAAATGTCGGAAAACGCTTCGCGGCGTAGTTTTTTACGGTCGTGGTGATTTTTTACGGGGCGGCGGGTCGGCTGTCAATACGGGATCGGGATGGGCATTGTCCGTGCAAGTCGACGTCGGATTCCCTCCCCCCGGCAGGCAGGGCTATCGCATTTGGGCAAGTATAGAGAGGAGGAACATATCGTCCCATCCGGCTTTTTTG
>Ga0302046_10000725_pt1 | contig 31992 bp, 33 predicted proteins | sample RVTome_11_FD_200261 | JGI IMG/M metagenome (GOLD analysis project Ga0302046, IMG submission 200261) | Soil microbial communities from uranium-contaminated site in the Upper Colorado River Basin, Wyoming, United States - RVT147D111 (version 2) ...
CCAGCTCGCCGTTGGGTTCACGCGGACCGTGGCAACCATCTGGCTCGTCCCGGTCCCGGTCGACGCGTGGTGCTGGCGGCCAGCGTTCCTGGTCCTCGTGCCCGGCCCGGCCGTCGGCATCGTCGCGATGCAGCAACTCGGCGGCCTCATGTCGTCAGCCCCGCCGGAGGCAGCGCGATGATGCAGCTGTCACGGCCACAGCGTCGGTGCGTGGAGAAAGGAATAGGATCCCGCAGCCATGGTCACCGTGCTCACCGCCGAAGCACGAGCGGTCGTCGAGTCCGGCCGCCTCGCCCACTTCACGACGGTCGCCCGCGATGGGCGTCCGCACACCACCGTCGTGTGGGTCGGCCTCGACGGCGACGAGATCGTCATCGGCAAGCTGTCGCCTGACCAGAAGATCGCCAACATCCGGCGCGACCCTCGGGTCTCACTGTCCATCGAAGCCGACGGCGACCAGATGGGGATGCAGAATCACCTCGTGGTGGAAGGCACGGCGCGCATCACCCCGGGCGGTGCGCCCGAGCTGCTCCACGAGCTCGCGCAGCGCTACATCGGCCCTGGCACGGAGTTTCCGCCGATGCCGGATCCTCCGGACGGCTTCGTCATCCGCGTGACGCCGACTCGGGTCCGAGGCATGGGACCGTGGGGAACGCAGCTCTGAGCCGCGAGAGGTCATGTGGCGGCGGGGCGCCACAATCATTCGCCGTCGGCGTCTGGCAAGGTCGTGCTCGGCGCCGAGCCGCTGGATCCCGACGTGCCGCTTGAGCCGGAGGATGCGCCGCCTGACCCCACGTCGGGAGGGACGACCTGTCCGGGGGAGGTCTCGTCGGTGACACCGTCGTCCGGACGTGCCGTCTCCTCCGGCGGCGGTGCGATCACGTCATCGGTGACCGCCGGAACCACGGGCTGGTACTCCTGCCCCTCCACGGTGAAGCGGTAGGCGGGCAGCAGGTAGACCCCGGACCCATCCCACGACCAGAACGTGGTCAGGCCCCACTCGACGTCGGTCACGGTCACGACGACCGGCTCGGGCTCGACGTACGGCTCCTCCGAGGCGGGCACGTCCGGCGTCGCAACGTCCGGTCCGTCCGGCGTCGCAACGTCCGGCTCGTCCGGGGGCGCCGGTTCGGTCTTGACCTGGACCGGGTCGTCGGCCACTGCATCGTCACGGTCCACAGCACCCAGGTCGACCGCTGGACCGCCCTCCATCATCGGCTGCGGTCCCCACCCCTGGTTCAGCCGGTCGATCGCGTCGACCGCCGTGATCGTCGGGTAGTCGCCGACCTCCTCCAGGGTCCCGAGTGGGCCCGAGACGTCGCTGATCCCGTCGCCGTCGACGCTCGCGTAGCCGGCGAGGCCCTCGACCAGCAGGCCGGCCACGCGGTACTGGACGGTCACGAACCACGCCGTGATGCCGTCATCGACAGTGATCTCGGCGTCATCCAGCGACAGGCCGGCTGCCGCGAAGACCGCCGCAGCCTGGGCTCGCGCCTCGTTGGCCGTCGGCAGGTCGGCCGGCCGTTCGGGCGTCGGCTGCTCCTCGCACTCGCCGTCCGGGCTGCACGCCACGACGGTGTCGGTGCCGATCGCACGCCCCGAGAAGTACGAGAACCACGCGCCGTCCCAGCTCTCGAGCGCGCCCTCACCAGCCAGGATGCGTCGGCTCGTCCCATCGCGAACGATCTCCCCGGAGATGCCAAGGGCCTGTGCCACCCGCATCAGGTCGTCGTCGGAGCCGGGTGCGAGCCGGTGGACCGGCCGGTCGCCGCCGAGCGTGGGCAAGCCAGGGCCCGCCTCGTAGGTGGTCGGGACCCACATGGCGTCCGGTGCGAGCGCTTCGGCGCCCGTTGCCGAGTCCTCGGCGTTCGCGCCGCGCGCGCTCAGGTCCAGGGGAAGGGCCTGTGGGGTGGCTGCCGTGCCGCAGGCGGCCAAGGCGAGGCCGACGGCGGTGAGGAAGGGAAAGGGAAGCCGGCGCAGGAGTCGAGCAGACATCACGTACCTCGGTCAGACCACGGGAAGGCAGTTCGTGCCCTCATCCAGTTGGACGCCAGCTGCGGGCGACGAGTTCCCATCGGCGAATGGTCAGCCGGCCATGCCGCGCAGGCGCGTTACCCGGTGGTCGGATCCGCCCAGGTACTCGGTGAGTATGCCGAGGACCCGGGCCACGTCGATCGACTCAGTCTCGATCATGAGGTCGAGATCGAGCCAATCCTTCGGCCGATTGAAGAAGGCCTTGAAGACCGCGAGGTCGGCACAATCGAGGAACGGCAGCTCGACGCCGGCGAGCGGCTCCGCGCGGACACGGGTCGCGGCCTGCTCGTGAAATGGCGTCGTGTTGAAGAAGACGTCGACGGGGTGACGTCCCCAGGCCAGGCGCGCCTGCCCGTCTCGGCGCAACGTCGCGACGTCGCCGTCGGTCCAGGTGACGCCCTTCGGCAACGCTTCGAGGACTTCTGCGAATCGGTCGGCGGCGATGAAGACGTTCAGGTCGATGTCCATCGTTGCGCGGACCTCGGCCACGCACCAGGCCAGCGCCAGTGCGCCGCCGAAAGCGTGCGGGATTCCCGCGTCCTCGAGGGCTGCGTGCAATCGGTGCATCTTGTCGGGGATGCCCAGCTCGCTCACGGGGGATCGCCTGCTCGGCCGAAGACCGGGTACTCGAGTGGACCGTGGCGGTGGAACGGGAAGGCATCGGCAAGCGTCAGCACGTCGACGAGCTCGGCTCCGCGGTCAAGCGCTTGATGCCCGGGCCGGCGGACCAGCGCGGCATCCAGGACGAAGCCGGCGGCGCCAAGGATTCGATCGAACGTGTCGAGCCGGGGGATCTTGTGTCCCTGCTCGTAGGCGGACAGCGTGGCATGAGAGGTCTGCGCCCGTTGCGCAAGCGCGCGCAACGTCATCCCGGCGCGGTTCCGCGCCGTGTGGATCAAGATGGCGGCATCCATGCTTCGATGGTATCTGATTGGATACCAATCGCTCGGGGGGTTCCGCTGCCGCTCCCAGCGGATCAGCGCCCGACGAGGCCGCCGTCGACCTTGAGGGTGGATCCGGTCACGTAGCTGGCCGCGTCGCTGGCCAGGAACACGACCGCCGCGGCCAGTTCCTCCAGGTCGCCGAAGCGTCCGAGCGGTGTGAACTGCTGGCCGATCGCGACGGCCTCGGCTGGCAGTTCGTCCGACATCTCGCTGGGGAAGTAGCCCGGTTCCAGGCACACGACCCGGATCCCCTTGCGTCCGGCCCATTGGTGCGACAGGTCGCGCGTGAGGCCAACCAAGGCGGTCTTCGTGGCGGCGTAGGCCGCCTGGGGCAAGAAGCCGTGCATCTCACCGATCACCGATCCGACGTTGACGATGACGCTCCCGGGGGACATGTGGGGTTGCACGGCCTGGGCCATCCAGTAGACGCCCTCGAGGTTGACCGCGACGACCTGGTGGAACTCGTCCGGTGTCTCGCGGCTTGCCGGGACGGCCGTACCCAGGCCCGCGTTGTTGACCAGGATGTCGATTCGCCCGAAGCGCTCGGCCACCTCGGCTGCGAAGTCGCGGCAACGCTGCGGGTCACTGACGTCCAGCGCAGCAGCATGGCACTCGCGCCCCGCGCCGGTCACCAGCGCCGCGGTGTCATCGAGGCGCTCGACCCGGCGTGCCCCGATCGCGACATCGGCGCCGGCCTCGGCGAGTCCCTTCGCGAAGGCCACGCCGAGCCCCGAGGAGGCACCGGTGACAACGGCCACCTTCCCCTCCAGCCTGAAGCGATCGAGGATCCCCATCTGCACCTCCGTGTTCGTTCGCGTGCGCCGAACTCAAGCAGACCCGTTGCCCCTCCGGTCCTGGAAGCGAATCAGCCCGGCTCGGGGATCTCGAAGGCCACGTCGTCCGGCAGCGTGCCGAGCTGTCTTGCACGCTCCATCCAACCCAGGATCATCGTCGCGAACTGGGCCGTGTTGTAGACGTCCTCCTCGTAGGACCACAGCCCGTCGCCGGCGTAGCGAAGGATCGTGATGTTCGGGGCCTCGTGGACGCTGCCGTCACCGGGATCGCGCATGCGGTTCTGGATGTAGACGACCACGCGTCCGGAGTCCTCATCGATGACGTGCCATTCCGGCACGAACCATGGCATCTCGGTGCCGGGAAACGTCGACATCGTCGAGGTGATCCAGTAGCGGATCTGTTCGCGGCCCTCCATGTGCCCGTAGTGATGTTCCCAGTAGTGAGCGTCCTCGGTGAACAGGTCCGCCCATGCGGTCCAGTCCCCGGACTCGCCGCACGCCCGGCCGACCGTGAGGTAATGCTCGAAGGCGTCCGACATCTCCGCGCGGCTGAACGCACTCATCCTGATTCCTGGCTCTCGACGAACTGGACCATTCAAGTCCTCGAGGTCCTGATCGGTACCCACTGATCATCCATCCAACCGTGGACAGGGGGCGCCGGCTCGGCAAGGATGACGGCCGTCCACGAGGCAGGCGGCAATGATCCTGGTTGTTGGTGCCCGAGGGGTGCTCGGACGCGTCGTTGTGGAACGGCTCGTGGCTGCAGGTCGCGAGGTCATGGCGGCAGGGCGGGACCCCGCACGGTTGGGCGCGTCCTCCGGTGTTCGCACCGTCCGCCTCGACGTGCGCGACACCACGTCGATCCGGGACGCGCTGGATGGCGTCGACACCGTCGTGTCGGCCATCCATGGCCTTGCCCCGCCCACCCGCGACAACCATCCGGGCATCGTGGACGGGGCTGGTGTGAGGGCGCTTGTTGACGAGTCCGCAGCCGCAGGTGTGGGCCGCTTCGTGTTCCTGTCGGCCAAGGGTGCTGCGCCCGACGCTCCGTCGCGCTTCTTTCGGCTCAAGCACGAGGCGGAGCAGCATCTTCGCGCGAGCACCTTGGACTGGACCATCGTTCGCCCGGCGGCTTTCATCGAGGTCCACGGGCTCCAGCTGATGGGCGAGCCCTTGCGGGCCGGCAAGGCGGTGCGGCTGGTGGGGCCCGCAGGCACACCGATCGACTGGGTCTCGGTCGAGGACGTCGCCGATGTCATCGTCTCCTCGTTGGATGGGCCCTCGCGCCGAGGCGCGGTTGTCGAGGTCGTCGGTCCACGGAAGGCAAGTCGCCTCGAGGTCATTGACGTCCTCGAACGTGCTGCCGGGATGACCGCCAGGCGATCGCACCTGCCTCGACCGGTTGCGGCGTTCGTCCAACGGGTGGGGGCGCTGGTCAACCCGGGAGTCGGCTACCTGCTCGAAGCGGCACTGGGTGAGGACGCGGCTCCTGGGCACTCGACCCCGGCGGACGTCGCCGTGACCGGGACGCGGACCCTCGAGGATGTCGCGGCCAGGTGGGCCGTCGACTGATTGTCCGCAGGGCCTCGAGGGCCTTCCCGGCCCGTGAGGCCGTTGCCTCCTCACGGGCAGCGGGCCCGTTCGGCACCGGGAACGAGGGCCAATCGGCCTCCCAAGAGACGTCAACCGGCAGACGTCGGACGGACTGCGCTTGTGCACAATTTCACAAGCGCCCGAGAAAAACCCAGACGAGGCGCAGGAGACACGTCATGGCAACCACCATCAGGGAACGGATGCTCGGCACGACCGACGTCCCGCTCGACTCACCCGAGCTGAGGGTCTCGCTCGGCCGCACCAGGCTGTACGCGGCAGTCGCGATCTTCGCGATGGTCGTCGGAGGCTTTTCCGCACTCGGAGGCATCCTCGGCGCCATTTACACCTACAACCAGGCTGCGGTGCAGAACATCACGACCCCGGAGGACGCGCCGATCGCCAACGCACCCGTCCGCGGGCCGCTGACCATGTGGTCGCAGTCCGACATCATCACCCAGCACCAGCTCGACAGCACCGACGGTCAGTACTACGCCGAGATGGACCGCCAGGTCCCCGCGGTTGACGAGAACGGCCAGCCCGTGCTCGACGACAACGGTGAGCCGGTCATGGTGGCCAACGCGGCCCGCGCAAGCTGGATCACCGCCACCACGCTGACCACGGCCCTTGGGCTGGGCGTCCTGTCCTACGCCGTCAGCGCCTTTGCCATCGTGGTTGGACTGACACTGCTCCTGCTGGGCTGGACGGTGCTGCGCCTGCGCAACGCACCGGTCTCGGTCAGCTGAAGCGCTCGTTCAGCACGTGGATCCCGGGCTTCGGCCCGGGATCCATCATTTCCGGGGGCGCTGATCATGCGCGGCGCTGCGCCAGGATGTGGAGACGGACGAAGGTCTGGTCGAACGAACCGTCGTGACGGCGAAGCTCCTCGATCCGGTCAGCCGCGGCGGCCACGAACTCGTCGAGCCGGCCGGCGTCGGAACCCACGCCCCAGGCCACCGATGCCTGGGTTCGGATCATGCCGAGCAGTCCTTCCCGATCGAACGCCCGACGCTGTGCGACGGTGCTTGCGGAACTGGTCGCGGTGAAGCCCGCGTGTTCCAGCAGGTCCAGGGCCACGCCAGCATCCGGGAAGCTCATCTCCTTCTGGGACAGGCCCAGCTCCCGGGCGACGGCTCCCAGCACCCCTCGAAATGCTGACACGTTGCCGGCTCCGCCAGACTCGGCGTGAAACCAGCCGCCGGGTTTCAGGACGCCATGGACGGCCCGGAAGCAGCGCGGATAGTCGGACAGGGGGATCCAGTGGAAGACCGCACGGCTCACGACCAGGTCAGCCGACGAGGGTGCACACACCCCGTCGAGCTCCTGCACGCTCCCTTGGCGGAACTCGAGGTTCGTGGCCGCGTGACGTGCCGCCGCCTCCAGCATCGAGGCGTCCGGCTCGACGCCGATGACGTGTCCGTCCGTGGCGAGGGCAGCCAGTCGCGCGGTGAACTCGCCCGACCCGCAGCCGGCGTCGATGATCGTGTCGCCCGGCATTGGCCGATGCTGGTCGAGAAACCAGTCGTCGAAGGACCGGTGGTGGCCGGACTGGGTGGCGTAACTGGCGCCCTCCCAGCCCACCTCATCATTGGCGCTTCCGGACATTGCCGGCCTTCTGCGACTGACGTCAGGCTAGATGTCGACGGGGCTTGGGCAGCCCCTCAAGGATGCGGACCGTCTCGACGGTCACTCGGGGTGGACGGTTCTCTCCACTGTGGTGAGCTGCTCGTAGTGGTGCCACCGCTCGGCCACGTCCGCCTCGGTCAACGCCAACAGGTGCGCCGCCCGCTCCGGGTCCGTGCGTACCAGGCGCGCGTAGCGGCCCTCGGACGCGAGGAACTCGGCGAGCGGGATCTTCGGGGATCGGGAGTCGAGCTGGAAGGGGTGTTCGTGCGCATCCTGGCCCGGGTGGTAGCGATACAGCGGCCAGTAGCCGGACTGGACCGCGTCCCGCTGATGCGACATGGACGTCGCCATGTCGATGCCGTGCTCGATGCACGTGGAGTAGGCCAGGATCAATGACGGCCCCGACCACGCCTCCGCCTCGGCGAAGGCCTTGAGTGTCTGCCGTTGGTCGGCGCCGAGCGCCACCTGGGCGACGTACACGTGGCCGTACTGGGTTGCCAGCAGGCCCAGGTCCTTCTTGGGGGTTGCCTTGCCGTTGGCAGCGAACTTGGCGACCGCGCCGCGCGGGGTGGCCTTCGACGCCTGTCCGCCCGTGTTGGAGTACACCTCGGTGTCAAGCACGAGGATGTTCACGTCAAGGCCGGAGGCCAGGACGTGGTCGAGCCCGCCAAAGCCAATGTCATACGCCCAGCCGTCGCCACCGACGATCCACACGCCCGTGCGAACGAGGGTGTCGGCGATCGAGTCCAGCTGCCGAGCGCGTGGAGCCAGGCCCGCGTCGACACGGTCGAGGCGTGCTCGGAGCTCGGCGATCCGCTGTCGCTGCGCCTGCACGCCCGCTTCGTCGGACTGGTCGGCCTCAAGGAGTGCGTCGACGAGGTCGAGCCCGATCGCGTCTCGCAGCTCGCCCAGCATGTGTCGTGCCATGTCCGCCTGCTGGTCCAGGGCGATCCGCATGCCGAGCCCGAACTCGGCGTTGTCCTCGAACAGCGAGTTCGACCAGGCCGGACCGCGCCCCTCGGCGTCCACCGCCCACGGCGTCGTCGGCAGGTTCCCGCCGAAGATCGATGAGCAGCCCGTGGCGTTCGCCACGATCGTGCGGTCGCCGAACAGCTGGGTGAGCAGCCGCAGGTAGGGCGTCTCGCCGCAGCCGGCGCAGGCCCCCGAGAACTCGAAGAGCGGCTCCAGCAGCTGGCTGTGCTTCACGTCGTCGTGTCGCACGGCCGTCCGGTCCACCGGCGCGATGGCCGTGAAGAAGTCCCAGTTGGCGCGCTCCTGCGCGCGCCGGTCGACAGCAGGCACCATGTCCAGCGCCTTGTGGAGCGGGTCCGCCCTGTCCACGACCGGGCAGATGTCGACGCACACGGCGCAGGCCGTGCAGTCGTCGGGTGCCACCTGGATGCTCAGCATGGTGCCGGGCAGCTCACGGGAGCCGAACGGCTTGGACAGGAACGCGTCGGGCGCGCCCTCGAGGTCCGAGGGATCGAACGCCTTCATGCGAATGGCGGCATGCGGGCACACCATCACGCACTTGCCGCAGTCGATGCAGATGCTTGGGTCCCAGCTCGGCAGGTCCTGGGCGAGGGCTCGCTTCTCCCACCGAGCGGTGGCGGTCGGGAAGGTGCCGTCCACCGGCATGGCGCTGACCGGCAGGCGGTCACCGTGGCCCTCGAGGATCAGCGACGTGACGCGCTGTACGAAGTCCGGCGCGTCCTTGGGGACCGTGGGCCGGCGGCGGCGCGTCGCCGTGACCACCGCGGGAACGGGGACCTCCTCGAGTGCCTCAAGGGACCGGTCGACGGCTCGGAGATTCTGTTCGATGACCTCGGGGCCGCGCTTTGCGTAGCTGCTCCGGATGGCGTCACGGATGGCCGCCAGCGCCTGCTCACGGGGGAGGATGTGCCCGAGCGCGAAGAAGCATGGCTGCATGACCGTGTTGATGCGGGAGCCCAGCCCGACCTCGCGGGCCACCCGGTAGCCGTCCACCACGAAGAGGCGCAGCCGCCGCTCGATGATCGTCTCCTGCACCTCCCGCGGCAGGTGGTCCCACACCTCCTGCGAACCGAACGGACTGTTGACCAGGAGGGTCGCTCCGTCCCGAGCACGCTCGAGGATGTCCGGCCGGTCAAGGAAGCCGAACTGGTGGATGCCCACGAAGTCGGCGTCGTCGACGAGATAGGTCGACGAGATCGGCGCCGGCGAGAATCGCAGGTGCGACACCGTCATGGCCCCGGACTTCTTCGAGTCGTACTGGAAGAAGCCTTGGGTGTGGAGGTCGGTGTGCTCGCCGACGATCTTCACCGTGTTCTTGTTGGCCCCCACGGTCCCATCTGATCCGAGCCCGTAGAACACGGCGCTGTGCAGCCCCTCGGGGCGCTCGACGCGGAAGGTCGGATCAACGGCCAGGGACAGATGCGTGACGTCGTCGGTGATGCCGACCGTGAAGGAGTGTCGGGGCGACGGGCCGGTCAGCTCGGCGAGAACGGCGGCTGCCATCGCGGGGGTGAACTCCTTCGACGAGAGCCCGTAGCGCCCGGCGATGATGGTCGGCAGGCCGGGGCGGCGTCCGTCCATGACCGCCTGCGCCACGACCGAGACGACGTCCTGGTACAGGGGCTCGCCGGCGGCGCCGGGCTCCTTGGTCCGGTCGAGGACGGCGATGCCGGTGACGGTCGTCGGAAGGGCCTCGAGAAGGGCGGCAGCCGGGAACGGGCGGTACAGGCGCACCTGCAGCAGGCCGACCCGTTCGCCGCGCGCAAGGAGCGCGTCGACCGTCTCGCGGGCGGCGCCGGTGCCCGAACCCATCAGCACGAGCACCCGCTCGGCCTCGGGGTGGCCGTGGTAGCCGATGAGCGTGTACGCCCGCCCGGTCTGGGCATCGAAGCGGTCCATCACGTCCTGCACGATGGTCGGCACGGCGTCGTGGTAGGGGTTGGCCGCCTCGCGGGCCTGGAAGAACACGTCGGGATTCTGGGCGGACCCGCGCAGCACGGGACGCTCGGGCGACAGTCCCCGCGCCCGATGCTCGAGGACCCGATCGTCGTCGATCAGCTTGCGCAGCGCGTCGTCGTCGACCGGCTCGATCAGGTTCAGCTCGTGCGAGGTCCGGAAACCGTCGAAGAAGTGCAGGAAGGGCACCCGCGACTCCAGGGTCGCGGCATGGGCGATGGCGGCGAAGTCCTGGGCCTCCTGGACGGACGCCGAACAGAGCATCGCCCAGCCTGCCTGCCGGACGGCCATCACGTCCGAGTGGTCGCCGAAGATCGACAGGGCGTGGGTCGCGACGGTGCGGGCGGCAACGTGGATGACCGCGGGGGACAGCTCGCCGGCAATCTTGTACAGGTTGGGGAGCATGAGCAGCAGGCCCTGCGAGGCCGTGAACGTGGTCGCAAGAGACCCGCGCTGGATCGCTCCGTGCAGCGCGCCGGCAGCCCCTCCCTCCGACTGCATCTCGACGATCCGGGGCACGACGCCCCACAGGTTTGGCCGCTGTTCGGCCGCCCACGCGTCGGCGTGTTCGCCCATTGGCGAGGCCGGCGTGATGGGGTAGATGGCGATGGTCTCGGACGTCGCATAGGCGACGCGGGCCACGGCCTCGTTGGCATCGACGACGACACGGGTCACGTGCGCCCCCGGTCGGGCTGGTGGGCCGTGTTGGCCAGGAGCGCGTCGACCGCCGCCTGCGCCAGGTGCTCCATCGAGTAGGGCACGACGACCGTGCATGTCGTCACGTCCTCCGCGTGATGGCGGCTGGTGTCGGTGGGCAGCTCGGCGACCACCGGCTTGCCCGGGTAGCGGCGCCCGAGTGCGCGCAGGACAGCGCGGTCGACAGGATTCTCCAGGTCGAGGCCGAACAACACGACGTCGGCGTTGGCCGCCAGTGGGCAGTCGCCCTCGGACAGCAGCCAGCAGCGACTCTCGTCGCGTTGTGGTCCGGGACAGATGACCGTCTCGAAGCCGGCAGCTTCGAGGGCCTCGGCCTGTGCGACGGCCTCGAACGCGTGGGGATTCTCGATGACCGCTCGGGCGGCGTTGGTTTCGGGGGCGCGCATGGCCGTCTCCTCCGCGCGGGGCTGCTTGCACGTTCGCGGAGAGGGGGTGCGATCACAACAGGCGAAGGGCCCGTCCGCCGTGGGTCTGTTGGCAACCCGCCCGGCCGTCGGCGCTCAGCGCACCGCCTTCTTCACGAGCGCGCGGATCTTCTTTTCCTCGGCGGCGGTCAGCCGCTTGAGGGCGAAGGACGCCGGCCACATGTTGCCCTCGTCCAGGTTGGCCGAGTCGTTGAAGCCGAACGTGGCGTACCTCGCCTCGAACTTGGCCGCGTCCTGGAAGAAGCAGACGACCTTGCCGTCCTTGGCGTAGGCGGGCATGCCGTACCAGGTTCGTGGCATGAGGTCTGGCGCGACGTCGCTGACGATCTTGTGGATCTTCTCGGCCATGACGCGATCGGCCTTCGGCATCTCGGCGACCTTGGCCAGCAGGTCCTGCTCACCGGCCTCCCGGTTCTTGGTCAGCCGTGCCTCGGCCTTGAGCTCCTTGGCTCGTTCCTTCATCGCGGCGCGCTCCGCGTCGGTGAAGCCGGTAGCGGCGGACTGGGTGCGCTTGGCCGGCGCCCGCGTGCTCTTCTTGGTGGTCATCGGTGGCTCCTTGCGTCGAGTCGGACCTCAGCCCAGTTCCTGGATGCGGACGAGGTTGCCCGCGGGATCACGCAAGGCGCAGTCGCGGACGCCGTACGGCTGCTCGGTTGGTTCCTGGACGACTTCGGCGTCACCGGCCTGGAGCTGCTCGAAGGTTTCGTCGAGGTCCTTGGTCGCCAGGTTGATGCTGGCGTAGGTGCCCTTGGCCATCATCTCGGCGATGAGGCGCTGCTCGTCGTCGGTGATGCCGGGCGTGGCGGTCGGCGGGTACAGCACGATGGACGTCCCGGGCTGGTCCGGAGGGCCGACCGTGATCCAGCGCATCCCGTCGTAACCCACGTCGTTGCGTACCTCGAAGCCGAGTGCGTCGCGATAGAAGGCGAGCGCCGCATCCGGGTCGTTCTGCGGGAGCATGCTCGAGTGAATCGTGATGTCCATTGGTGGTTTCCCGTGGAGGGTGATGGACGTCACGCTAACTGGGGCTCGGCGGCCGATGCTTCTCGATTCCTGATCGGCCTGGTGACCTGCTTCGCCACGCACGGCGGCATCCCCGCCGTGGCGCTGGCCTCCTGCTCCCGGTAGGTGCTCGGCGGGACTCCGACCAGCTCCTTGAACCGCGTGCTGAAGGTGCCCAGCGACGAACACCCGACCGCAAAGCACACCTCGGTGACCGACAGGTCGCCGAGCCGCAGCAACGCCATCGCTCGCTCGATGCGCCGGGTCATCAACCAGCTGTAGGGAGACTCGCCAAAGGCCTGCTTGAACTCGCGGCTGAAGTGCCCTGCCGACATGTGGGCGTCACGGGCGAGCGCTTCGACGTCCAGGGGCTGCGCGTATTCCCGGTCCATCCGGTCGCGGACTCGCCGCAGGCGTGCCAAGTCGGCCAGGCGCTGCTGGATGGCGACGTCGCCAGGGGTCGCGTGGTGCTGGGACATGTCCTGATTGTCCCAAGCGTGGACAGCGTTGTCATCCTGGGGCGATTTCGCGCCTGAGGCTCCAGCGCACGGACCCTTGAGACATCGCCGGCCATGCCTTACTGTTCGTGGCCAGCCGACTACGGAGCGTTCCATGTCCCGCGCGCGTGCGCTTGCCGTCCTTGCCGCATTGGCGGCCTTGGTCTTCTCGATGGCGAACATGGCGTACGCCTCGCACGCCTGGAATGACTACCACTGGGCCCGAACGACCAACAGTTTTTCGCTCAAGGTGGTCGACAGCATCTCGAGCGACTGGCAGGCCGAGTTCGACCAGGCACTGGATGACTGGGATCAAGCCGCTGCCATCGACTTCACCAATGGTGGCACCGACGAGGGCACCCGCGCACGCAAGCAGTGCCGCGCCGTCACGGGTCAGATCCGCGTCTGCAACGCCGCGTACGGCCAGAACGGCTGGCTCGGCCTGGCGAGCATCAACATCGACGCGAACCACCACATCACCAAGGGCACCGCGAAGATGAACGACTCGTACGGCTGGTACTTCGCGGAGCACCCGTACGAGAAGGATCACGTGATCTGCCAGGAGATCGGTCACCTCTTCGGCCTCGGGCACACCTCGGAGGATGGCTCCTCGCAGGACACCTGCATGGACTACTCCGAAAGCGAGGCCGCCGGAGACAGCACCTCTCCCAACCAGCACGACTACAACATGCTGGCCGACATCTACGGGCACCTCGACTCGTACAACAGCTACGACGACGGCACCGGCGACGGTGGTGGCAGTGGCTGCCACGGCAACAACCCGAAGTGCAACGGCTCGTCGTCTGATGGACGCGAGTTCGGCCAGCTCGTCAGCAGCAGCGACCACCACGAGGTGTTCGTGCGACGCAACGCCGACGGCACCACGACCATCACGCACCTTTACCTGGCGCGCTGATCTCCGACGCCACCCGGCGCTCCAGACCGCCTCGGAGGTGTGCGGGGGAGCCAGTCGGCCGCATCCATGGTCATTGCTGATCATGACGGTCGCCGACAAGCGTGCCGCCGGCTGCACGAGGCCCACCACCCTTGATCGTCCACCCGCGTGACGATGCCAGCCGGCCCTCCACGAGGTGATCGGCGATCGAGGCTCGTGCGCCGAGCGCGCGACTGTGCCGCCTGGAGGCCGTTTGGCCCACCGTCTGGAGCCTGCTGGCCCGGTCGATCTCGGCATGTCCCGGGCACCCTGACGTTGCTGTTCGTTGCCAGATGACCACTGGTGGCCCATGCCTGACCCTGTGCGCGTATCACGAGGCTCGAAGACCCCGTCGACGAGCCACTCGAGGCTTGGCCAGGACACCGACGTCCGTGTGGCGGGGCGCGGCCCTGAGCGCTGGTGGCAATCGACCCACCTCCATCGCGAAATGGCGTACTCCGGCGGCTTTCTGTATGCGAGCGGGGGACTGCTCGTCCTGGCGACCGTCCTGCTGCCGTCGTGGGACCTGTACGCACCTGACTGGGTTGCCGGCGTTGGCGGCGTGGCCATCGCCGTGGGCGCGTTCTTCCTGTGGGCGGCCGAGCGGTTGCCGATGCCGCTGTGGCAGTACGCGGTCGCCACGAGCCTGGGTGCCGTGCTCGTCACGGTTGCGGCGATCGGCGGCGGCCCTCAGACGACAGCGACGTACGGCATCCTGTACGTCTTCGTGTCGGCCTACGGCTTCTTCTACTACCCGTGGCCAATCGCCGCCTGGCTGGTGGTCCTCAGCGGGACCGGGTTCGCACTGGCCTTGACGTGGCATGACGTCCAGGTGGCCTTGGTGCAGTGGATCGTCGTCGTCGTCGGGACGGTCATCGCCGGTGGGCTGGTCGGCACGCTCGGGAAACGCGTTCGGCGGCTGCTGGACCTCGAACAGGCCAGCCTGGAGGAGCTCCAGGAGCTGGACGAATGGAAGACCACCTTCCTGCGGGCCGTGGCGCACGACCTGCGCTCACCGCTGGCGTCAATGCTCGGGCTCCTGGGCCTGGTGCGTGACCGACTGGACCTTCCGCGGGAGCAGCAGCACGAGCTGGTGGCCCGTTCGATCGGTGCCGGGGAGCGGCTGCAACGGCTGATCGACAACCTGCTCGACCTCCAGCGGATCGAGGCCGGTGACGTCGAGGCGCGCATCGAGGTGACGGCCCTTCGCCAGCTCGTCCTCGACACCGTCAGCACCCTCGAGCTGGCGGGGCGACGCGTGCACTTCGACGTCGAGGGCCTCACGGCGATGGTTGAACCGTCCAAGGTGGAGAGGATCGTCACGAACCTGGTTGGCAACGCGCTGCGGCACACACCGCAGGATGCCCAGGTGTGGGTGCGGCTGCACGAGGATGCCGGGATGGCGGTATTCACCGTCGAGGACGATGGCCCCGGACTGCCGAGCCAGCTCAGGGACGACCCCTTCGGCGCCTTCGTGTCCGGGCGGCAGAACGGCAGCGTCGGGCTGGGCCTGCACCTGGTGGGCCGGTTCGTCGAACTGCATTCGGGGACGGTCCAGGCATCGGAGCGACCCGGCGGGGGAACCAGCATCGAGGTCCGACTCCCGCTTGCTCCCGCCGGAACGCCACGCACCCCGCAGGAGCGTCGAACGAGACAGCCGGACGTCGTCCCGTCAGACGACGAAGCGGAGGCACCCTTCCGCGTCCCGGTCAGTCGCCAGGCGCTCGATGAGCTGCCCCTTCCCGAGTTCTCCACTTCGCGATAGCCACCGGGTCCGTCGACTCGTCCAGGGCGGGACACTCCGGGCCACACCGTCATGGTTCCGATGGTCATTGCGAGTCATCCGAACGTGATCCGCCAACTGGCCGACCGTCGGAATCCGCGATCGCGCATCAAGCCTTCAATGAGTCCGTGCGATTGGTGCTCCAGGCCACACCCGAGTCGGCGCAGCGCCAGTCGCGGACGGAGTTGCCGTGCTGGCAGCGGACGCGGCGTTCCAGTGGCCGTCAATACTCGAGCGGGCGACGTTCGCGCTCACGATCGTTGCCGCCGTCGCACTCGGCATCTTCCTGTCGGTGGCGCTGTACCGGATCCTCACGAGCACCCCGAGGCACCGGCCGTCTCGGCCCGCGCGCCCAGCGGATCCCGCTGACGTCCGCGACGACCCTGAACTCAAGCTGATCATCGATCTCACGGAGCAGCACCTGGCCGTCATGCGTGAACGTCGCGACCGCGCCAGGTCGGACGGCTGACCGGCCGTGTGCGTTGGTCACCGTGCCCGGGTCGTCTCTCGTGCCTCGGGGATCTGGATGACGGGGCGTGCGCGCTCGGCGGGCAGCACGATCATGCGTCGCCGGCCCAGAAGCCAGCCCAGCAGCGCCAGGGCCAGCAGGCCAATCCCGATCGACGTGCGTGCCAACACGCCGGGACCCGGCGTGTTGGCTACCCCGGCCACGTCGAAGACGTAGACGGCCGAGGCAACGGCGCCATCGATGGTCGGGTAGGGCATGCCGTCACCCGCGACCCCGCGTGTGGCCGCGGCTCGGATCTGCTCGAGCTGAAGCGACGCGTCGATGGTGGCGTTGCTCACCTCGTCAGCCAGGACACTCGTGCCCTCGGCCGAGAGGCGCTGGGTCCCATCCGCGATCTCGGCCCCGCCGTCATGCGCGCCACCCAGGCCATCGGCGATGTCTCTGCTTCCGGTGCGTGCCGTGTCCAGGCCGTCGGCCAGCTGGGTTCCACCTGCCTCGAGCTCGCTGAGCCCGTTGGCCAGGTCAGATCCGCCGTCGGCGGCGGCTGCCGCGCCATCGCCAAGCTCGGCCGCGCCGGCCGCGAGCGCGGCTGCGCCGTCGGCAACGAGGCCGGTGCCCTCGCTTCGGAGCTGCCCGGCGCCGGCAGCCAAACCGGCCGATCCGTTCGCGACCTGGTCCGCACCCCACAGCAACGTGCCCTCGGTGGCAGGGTCACCCAGCCCGGCCGAGGTTTCCGCCAGCGCCGCTGACAGACCGCCCTGGAGCACCTGGAGCCCCTCGAGCAACCCGCACGGGTTTGCCGGGTTGACCGTCGGGTCGCAGGTCGGGTTGCCGGCCAGGGCGGTGGGGTTGCTCACGCCGGCCGTGACTCGTGCCACGCCGTTGCGCAGCGTGCCCGCAGCAGCCGGTGAACCGATCGCGTTGGACATGTCGACCAGGCCGGCGTCGATCTGTGTCATCCCTGCCTCCAGCATCGCGACGCCGTTGCGCAGCGTCCCGTCGGCAGCCGGAGAGCCGATCCCGGCAAGCAGCTGGGCCGCACCGCCACCGAGGGTCGTCGCCGTGGCCTCGATGACGGCCAGGCCGTTGAGGATCGTCCCGGCGGTGGCCGCCGATCCGATCGATGCGATGGCAGTTGCCAGCGCGGTCTGGTCAGCGACGCTCAACAGGGTTCCGTCGATCGTCGACAGCAACCCCTGCACGCCGGCCAGCGCCGTGGCGAGGTCCGCAGAACCGGCCTCGATGCCCTCGAGCCCCTGCACGAGCCCGCACGGATTGGCCGGATCCGTCGGGTTGGTCGGGTCGCACGCCGGGTTGCTGATCCCGCCCGCGAGCTGCTGGAGCCCGAGGTCGAGCTCCCCAAGACCGCCGTCCACCTGGCTGACGCCATCGCGCAGCGTGCCCGCAGCACCGGGAGCGCCGATGCCGCCCTGGAGCTGCCCGAGACCGCCGTCGACCTGGCTGAGCCCGTTCAGCAGCGTGTTGGCCGTCGCGACGTCGCCGATTCCGGCGATCAGGCTGCTGATGCCCGCGATCGCGGCGGGCAGACCGCCCTCGCCGGTGATGCCTGCGGCGAGCAGTGCGAGTCCGTTGGAGAGGTCGGCCGCGCCGTCGGCAAGCTGGTCGGCGCCAGCGGCGAGCAGTGCGGTGTTGGCATCGAGGAGCCGGGTGCCGTCGGCAAGGTCTCCGGCACCCCCGGACAGGGCAAGGGCGCCCTTGCGCAGGGCGTTGAGGCCGTTCGCCAGGTCGTCGCCGCCCACCCGCGCCTTGCCCAGGCCGACCGCAAGTCGGCCGGCGCCATCGGAGGCGTCGACGAGGCCCGCGGACAGCTGCTGGGCGCCGTCACGCAGCTGGACCAGCCCGGCCAGCAGTCGGCCCGCGCCGTCGGCCAGCCGCAGCAGGTTCGCGTCGATCTCGAGCGCGCCGTCGCTGAGCTCCATGGTGGAGTCGACCGCGCCGCGGTAGGCGGTCTCGGTCGTGATGAACGAGTTGAACGAGTCAGGCGTGACGGGCAGGACCTGCGCCGACGCCGCGGGGATGAAGGCGTCCTGGACGGTCGCCGTGTACGAGATCTCGGCCGTCTCGTCGCCGATGGGCGAGAACAGGACCAGGGACCAGTTGACGACGGTGCCGCCGCGGCCGTCGCCGACCACGACCGCCCCCGGTGCCACCACGTCGTCGAACCGAGCCGGAAGCGTCAACATCAGCGAGCCGACCATGGGCACGGCAACGTCGACGCTGCGGGTCACGGCCTGGCCGCGACCATCGGTGAGGGTCAACTCCGTCGGGACGGCGGTGAGGTTGCGGACCGTGTACGTCACGGTCAGCTCGCCGTCGCGACCCACGACGTCCTCAGGGTCCATCGGCTCGCCGTCGAAGGAGTACGAGACCGCGATGGACACGGGCAGCGGCGCGGTGTTGTCGGCCACCATCCGGGCCGCCCCATCGGCGGTGAACCGAAGTCCATCGGACGTGACGGTGGGCTGAGGGCCGGACAGGGCACGCAGGCCGCTCGTGGACTGGTTGGGCAGGACGAGGTTGGTGGTGCCCGATGGGATGGTGAGCTGCGTGAAGACGCGCGAGGTCCCGGCTTCGCCCGTGGGGGAAAGCTCGGTGAGCACGGACGATCGTTGCACGAGCGCCGACCCGCCCTGGGCGAGAACGGGCGTCGCGACCGCGCCCGTCAGCAGGGCAACGGCAACGGCGCTGGTGGCTCGTGCCAGTCGAGGGGCCTTCATGACTCCACCCCCTCGCTGCCGATGCGTGATCGGGCCTTCATGGGCTGGGCGGTGAGCCCCTCCAGCCACGCTGCGGCAACGCCGGCGATCGCCGCGATCGACGTGGCGACGCCGATGCTCGCAAGCGCGACCGTGGATTCCGTGAGGAACAGCGTGGGGTTCGCCGCGAACTGCGGCTCGTACAGGCCGGCGAAGGCGCCGATGCCAACGAGCCCCGCCCACAGGGGAACGCGGTCGCCGGAGACCGCCGCGAGGCCCGTGACGATTGACACGGCCGCGAGGGTGGCCAGGATCTCGGCGGAGGTCGTGTCGGGGAGCACGCCGGCCCGCAAGCCCATGGCTCCCCACCACGCGGCGGCACCGACCAGCAGCGACACGATCGTGCCGGGTGTCAGCCGCGGCGCCAACGCGACGCCGGTGACCAGCAGCAGCGACCACGGGGCTTCGACCCCGAGCGTGGTGCCCGCCACGATGACCAGGGCGGCGGCGATCGCCACGAGCGCCCCTCGGATGAGTGTTGACGACAGCATGTCGCGGACCCCTTGTGGGTGAAGGCCCTCCCAAGGTGGATCCCGGGTTCCGGGGCCCATAGGGCCCTTGGGCACGCAGCGGTGGGCACATGGCACGGCCGGGTGGTCGATGACACTGTGCCTCGCCCCGGCCGGACCCGATGGCCCAGCGACGCCGGCGCGCCGTTCCAGCTGGCGTCAGCTCAATGCCTCGACGACCAGGTGCGACCGATCCTCCACCCGACCCAGCCGGCGGCCGCGATGACCGCGAGGATCGTCATCGCGAACGCGACCGACAGGCCAGGCCGTGCGCCGCTGATGGCGCCGCGTGCCGGGACGGCCGCGCGCGCCCGCAGACCCGGGTCGCGGGCCTGCTCGAGCAGCGAGTTCAACAGGTCGTCGGGGGCGGGCTCATCGGCCACGGCGGTGCTGACGGCCTCGTTCAGCCGGGCCAACTGTTCGGCCACGCGTCGCTGTCGCGTCAGCTCGTCGGTGCAGCCCGCGCAGCGCGCGACGTGCCGCTCGGCCAACCGCCGCCACCACGGCAGCTCGTCGGCGATCAGGGCCGGCAGGCGGGCCCGGACCCGCTCACACCGGTCGGGCCTGTTTCGTTTCATCCGCCCACCACCTGTCGAAGCCTCGCATGTGCCCGGTGCAGGCGCACCTTGGTCGCGGAGTCACTGATGCCGAGTGCCTCGGCCGTTTGCCTGGTCGTCAAGCCCTGGATGTCGCGCAACACGATGACGGCTCGGTCGTCATCCGACAAGGTCTCGAGCGCGGTGTGGATGACCATCGTGCGCTCGGCGTCGAGGTAGTCCGATTCGACGTCGTCGTCGGCCGTCAGGTCTCGGCGGCCGCCGGGGACGGCGAAGGGATCCGGGCCGGCCAGCGCTCCGCGTGCCGCAGCGTCCCCGCGCCTGCGAAGGGCCGTCGAGCAGACATTCTGGGTCACGCGATACAGCCACGTGCCGAAGGACGACTCGCCGCGGAACCCGAAAACCGAGCGTGTCACCCGCAGGAAGACCTCCTGCGTCGCGTCGGCGGCATCCGACGGATCGCGCAGCAGCCGGAGGCAATGCCGGTGGACCTGGAGGTACGTGGCGGTGATCAATTCCTCCATGGCGCCGGGTTCGCCCCGCTGCACGGCCCGAACAAGGTCGGGATCGACGTCCATGGCTGCAAGTGTCGCAGACGGGCCTCCACCGGGGGTGCAGCCGGGTGCGGCCGGGCAGATCACATGGGTGTAACCAACCCGCGAGATCGCGAGTCCAACATCACAGCGTGGGGCACCCCGGTCCCGCGTGGCCCGTTGCCAAGGAGCTGTCCATGTACGCCTTCACGATCTTCATCGCCCTGACGCTGGCACTTGCCGTCGTCCACCAGACCCTCAACGAGATCCTGCCCGTCAAGACGCCTGCCGCGCTGACGCGGACCGTCACGGTCGCGATTGCGATCCTCTTTGCCCTGGGCATCGACTACTCGGTGTTCGAGGCCTTCGGGCAGACGCTGCGCGCCGACTGGATGCACCCGGTCGTCACCGGTGTCGTCCTCGTCGCCGCGGGCGAGTTCGTCCGCTCGATCGTCCAGGCCCTTGCGCACCGCGCCGGTGAGCCGTCGGTCGAGGTGGCCCCTCAGGCGACCCTGCGGGCTGCCTGACAGCCTCACCAATCAGCAAGGGCCCCGTCGTTTGCGACGGGGCCCTTCAGCGTGCCCTGGGATGGCTCATCCAGCAGGCAGGTCGGAAGCGACGTCCCCGCCGGCATGGGTGGTGAACCGTCGGCGCGACGGCACGGGTACCGGTGTCCTCAGCGCAGGCTGAACGGCGGGTAGTCGTCGGTGAGCAGCAGAAACGCGTAGGCCTCGACTCGCAGCGCCCACCGCCCCACGCCGACGACGTAGTCGAACAGCGCACGCGGATATCGGCCCGTGAACAGGATCGCGAACCACGCGAAGACCACGGCGATCACGGCGCCGATGGCCAGCAGGACCAGCACGACGTAGTGGGGGATGGCCAGCAGCCACTTGACGAGCGGCATCCACCGGTTGAGGTCCTGCTCGACGTCCGGGTAGTCCAGCTCGATGTGGACCGCCTGCTCTTCGTCCGTCGACGGGTACTGATCGGTCAGCAGGGCGAGGTAGGCGCCCACCCGCGCGCTGAAGCGAGTCAGCTGGAGCGCGAAGTCGAACCACCAGCGCGGGTACTTCTGCCGGAACACGATCATGAGCATGGTCGCCAGGGCAAGGCCGCCCGAGATCGACAGGCCCGAGTTGCGAACTCGTTCACCCGACTCGCTGACGACCGTGCCGCCCCCGGCTGCCGTGACCAGCGCGAGGATGATGACGATCGGGATCGCCCAGGCCAGGCGGAACGCCGAGGTGACCCGGTCGAGCTGCTCGGGCGCGTCGACCTCGAGGCGGGCGGCGTACGGTTCTGTGGACATGGTCGATCTCCTTCAGGTCCAGGATCCGAGCATGAGGCCGACGACGACCAAGGCGACCAGGTTGAACACGCCGTTGATCCAGAAGTAGTTGAGCGGTTCCGGCTTCTGGTCGTAGATCGCGCTGACGGCCGCCGCGCAGACTAGGAACGCACCGACGATCCCGCCCAGCACGGCGCCCTCGCCGGCCGTGTCGGTTCCTGTCGCGACCGCCAGCATCGCCGTCCCCGTGGTGACCACCACATAGACCACGAACGTGAGCACGAAGACCATCGGGTCCGGCTGCTGGTCCTCGGCGATCTCGATCCCGCCGGCCTTCGCCCAGCGAGTCGCGATGGGTGGGGCGATGTACCACGCCGATCCAAGAGCGAACCACGCGACGGCCGCCACGAGGATCGCAAGCCAGTTCACATCCGCGAGCACGTCGAAGGTCATGGTGTTCTCCCTTCCCGGTGCCGCTCAGTGTCCCCCAGATCGCGGCCGATCCGCGGCAAGGTCGTCGATTGGCGAGCCCGCACGTCACGTTCGCTCGCAGGGCCGAGGGCCCTTAGAGTCGCGTTCCAGGCGGACGTGTGAGTGACGTCCGGCCTGACGAGGATCGCATGTCCGGCCCTGAGCGCGGGTACCTGCTGGTGGCCGACATCACCGGCTACACGTCCTACCTCGCCGACACGGAGCTCGAGCACGCACAGTCGACGCTGACGGACCTGCTCAACCTGCTGCTCGAGCGGACGCGGCCTCCACTGGTCGTTTCCAGGACCGCCGGTGATGCCGTCATCAGCTACGCCTTCGATGCGGCGTTCGTGACGGGGCAGACCTTCGTCGAGGTGATCGAGGGCACCTACGTCGCATTCCGGCGGGCGATCGACCTGATGGTCCTCAACACGACCTGCACATGCAACGCCTGCCGGCGCATCGACTCGCTCGACCTGAAGTTCTTCGTCCACCACGGCGAGTTCGCCATCCAGCGCCTCGGCGATCACGACGAGCTCGTCGGATCCGACGTCGTTGTCCTGCACCGGCTGCTGAAGAACCAGGTCGTCGATGAGACGGGGATCACGGCCTACTGCCTGTGGACCGACGCAGCCATCGCGGCCCTGGGCCTGGAGGACATGCGTGCGAGCCTCGTCGACCACCAAGAGTCCCACGAACACCTTGGCGAGATCCAAACCTGGATCCAGGATCTCGGGCCTGTCTGGCAGGCCCGCCAGGACGAGCCGTCCGTCGATCTTGAAGGCGTGAAGGTCATCGTGAGCGGTGAGATCGAGATTGCTCGGCCACCCGAGATCGTCTGGGACCACCTCTCCAACCTCGAGAGCCGACTCGTGCTGATGGGCTCGGAGGGCCTCGACGTGACAGACCTGCGCGACGGTCGAGTGGGCGAGACGAGCTCGTTCGTCTGTTTTCACGGCAAGGGGGCGCAGACGCGCCAGACGATCATCGAGTGGCGCCCATTCGAGCGGGTCGTGACCCTCGACAGGCCGAGTGCGTTGGGCGGAAAGGTCTTGGCGTACTGCATCTACGCGCTCGAGCCGACGTCCACCGGAACTCGCTTCTCGGAGACGCTGGCTGGTGCCTCCGGTCCACTGCTCAAGCGAGCGATGATGTCCGGGATGCTCAGGATGCAGCGCAAGTCCTGGCAGGCCGACATCGAGGCGTTCCGCGACCGCGTCGAGGGTGGCTCCGTGGCGCCGGCCTGACCCGTCACCCCCGGGAATCAGGCTCCGGCCAGCCGACGCTGGTCAGGTGCGTGTGCCGTCGATCGTTGCCACGTAGTAGCTGTTGATGAAGTCGCCCTCGAGCACGCCGGCGGGAAAGGCTTGATCGTGAATGGCGTCGAACGCCGTCACGAAGTCGAACGGTCCGGTGCCCGTGAGGTCCGTGACGTCCCGGACCTCGAAGGTCACCTTTCCCAGTGCGCGTTCCGCGGCGGTCGCCCGCGCGGCGTCGATGGCCTCCTGCGAGAAGTCGTAGCCGACGAGCGTGCTGGTCGGAAAGGCTTCGGCGAGGACGTTCAGGTGGTGGCCGCTGCCGCAGCCGATGTCCGCCACCGAGATGCCGTCCTCCAATCGGGCCGCGATCCCGTCGACCCCATGTCTCGGCCGAGGTGGCCCAGGAGATCCTTCACGCTTCACCCACGCTGGCGACTCCGCGCGAGGCGCGGCCATGGCCGAGGCGTCGCTGGACGTGATGGGCCCGGCATTGCCGCTGACCGATGCGGTCGCCCGCAGGACGGCGGCGCTTGCCCGCTCGCACCCGGGGGCAGCCGCCCGCGACCTCGTGCACGTTGCCACGTGCCTCGAGGCGGGGATCACGCACCTGGTCACGCCCGACCGGGACTTCGACGCGTACGCCCAGATCACCCGCGTCGATCCGACCTCGGTGACCCGCTCACCCGACTGACGTCGCGAGCCCCGCCACCTGACGAGGGCCAACCAATGGGCCGCACGCCTGCGCCCGTTGTGGTTGTGTACGAGCAGCCACTTGGAGGATCCTCATGGGGGTGCTGAGCGCGTCCTATTCGATCACGATGCGCGTCTACCTCGAAGCCGCCGACCAGCACGTCCTGGGACGCATGACGACCGCCATTGCCGATGCTGGCGGCGCCGTGACCGCCGTCGACTTCGTCGACACGGCCGGGCCTCGCGTCACGGTGGACGTGACGGTGAACGCCACCGACGCGGACCACGGCGAGCGGATCAGGCAGGCCGTCGGCGCCACCCAGGGTGTCGAGGTCCACAAGGTGTCGGACCGCACCTTCCTGCTGCACCTTCGCGGCAAGCTCGAGGTCAACCCGACCGTTCAGCTGCGCAGCCGCGACGACCTTTCGATGGCGTACACGCCCGGGGTGGCCCGGGTCTGCCTCGCCATCGCCGACAACGTCGAGGACGCCCGCCACCTCACGATCAAGGGGAACACGGTGGCGATCGTCACCGACGGCACGGCCGTGCTGGGGCTCGGAGACATCGGGCCCGAGGCGGCGCTGCCGGTCATGGAGGGCAAGGCGGTCCTGTTCAAGGAGTTCGCCGGGGTCGACGCCTGGCCCGTCTGCCTGAACACGAAGGACGCCGACGAGATCGTCCGGATCGTCGAGGCGATCGCGCCGGTGTACGGCGGGATCAACCTGGAGGACATCGCCGCGCCCAAGTGCTTCGACATCGAGGAGCGCCTCCGGGCCTCCCTGGACATCCCGGTCTTCCACGACGACCAGCACGGCACCGCCATCGTGGTGCTGGCGGCGCTCACGAACGCACTGCGACTGGTCGGCAAGAAGATGGGCGACGTGCGCGTTGCCATGGCGGGCGCCGGGGCCGCGGGCGTGGCCATCACCAAGCTGCTGCTGGCCGAAGGGGTGGGCGACGTGCTCGTGTGCGATCGTGACGGGATCCTCGAGCCGAACCGGCCGAACCTCACGGATGCCAAGCAGTGGCTCTGCGAGAACTCGAACAGCGACGGCCGGTCCGGCTCGATCGTGGACGCCCTCGCCGGCGCGGACGTCTTCGTCGGCGTGAGCGGTCCCGACCTGTTCAACGCCGGCGAGCTGGCGGCCATGAACGACGACGCGATCGTGTTCGCGCTGGCCAATCCCGACCCGGAGGTCGACCCCCAGGAAGCGCTCCAGCACGCGGCCGTGGTGGCCACGGGACGCTCCGACTACCCCAACCAGATCAACAACGTCCTTGCCTTCCCGGGCGTGTTCCGGGGGGCGCTCGACGCCAACGCGCGTTCCATCACCGAGGAGATGAAGGTCGCCGCCGCGCGCGCGATCGCCTCGGTCGTCACCGAAGAGGAACTGCACCCCAACTACATCATCCCGAGCGTCTTCAACCGCGACGTCGCCCCGGCCGTGGCCAACGCCGTCCAGTCGACCGCGGGCTGACGTCGCGGCCGACAGGGAGCATCGGCCGAGATCAACCAGCAGCAGCTGGCTCGAAAATCCCGAGTTCGGCCAACAACTCGTCCGCGCGCAGGTTCTGTGCGATGGCGTCGCCCGGTCGCCCCGCCAACCCCAGTGCATCCGCGTGGGCGCGCAACGCGCGGGCGATGGCGGGTCGTGCGCCCATTTCCTCGAAGAGCGCCAGCGCTCCCTCGAGGTCGGTGAGGGCGCCGTCGACGTTCGCGGGCAACGACCGCAGCCGCGCCTGGGCCCGCAGCGCGAGCACGTTGGCCTGGGCGAACCGATCGCCGAGCTGTTGCGCCCGAGCAAGGGAGTCGTCCAGCTCGGCCAGCGCTTCGCTTCGCACCGCACCTGAGCGGGCGGCTGACAGCCAGGCGCCCGCGACCAGCTCGACGTTGACGATCTCGCAGTACTGAGCCACGTCCTTGGCCTGCTCGAACGATTCGACGGCCTGCTCGAACTGGCCGCGGCGCCACTCCTGTTCGCCGATGACGAGGTGACCGACGACCTGGCACTCCTTGTTGTCGACCCGGATGGCCTCCTCCAGGCCGCGACGTGTCACCTCGATGCCGTCGAGGAGCTCGCCGCGCTCGGACGCGACCATGCCTTCCCAGATGTCGACGTCGAGCAGGGCATTGGGGTCACCGCTGCGCACGGCCAGGTCGCGGGCACGCGCCATCCAGTCCGTGGCCTGGGCGAACTCGCCAAGACGGCCGGCGGCCACGCCGGTCACGCCCGCGATCTCCGAGGCGCCCGCATAGTCGCGGCTGGCGTCGAGGAGGGGCACGACGACGCTGGCGACCTCGATCGTCCCATGCATGTCGCCTCGAGCGAAGCGACGGCCTGCATCAATCGACAGTGGCAGGGCCCGCAGGCGCTCGTCGCCCAGGGTCTCGGCAAGTCCGTCGATGCGAGGCAGCACTTGGGAGAGCTGTATGCGAGAATCGGGATTGTTGACTCCGGCGAGCTGGCGTGCCGTCTCGACCAGGACCTCAGCGAGCAGGGCGTCATCGCCAAGCGCCTCCGCATGGGGAAGCGCCTCGTCAAGAATGGCGAGGTGGTCGCTGTACGGGAGGAACGTGTGCGCAGCTCGGACTCGTCCGACGGCCACCTCGATCCACTGCGGGTCCCGCGTCGCGTCGTCCAGGTGCTCGAGATGCTCGGCGGCTCGGTCCAGAAAGCCTCGTGCTTCGTGAACGGCGAACCTGTTGAGGGCGTGTTCACCGGCGATCACCAGCTGGTCGACTGCGCGACCGATGTCGCCGGCGCCCTCCCGATGGCGGGCAATCTCTCCCGCGAGGTCCGCCGCGCCGTCGGACGTTGCCTCGAGGGCATCAGCCACGCGCCCATGGAGCACCTGTCGATCCGCGTGCAGCAGGGAGTCGTACGCCGCCTCCTGGAGGAGGACATGGCGAAACTCGCGGGCCTCGTCGTCGTCGGTCGCACGCTGGATGATCCCGGCCTTGTCGAGTTGGACGAGCCGGGCTTCGAGATCGTCGCTGCTGGCGTCGTCGAGCAGGTCCAGAAGCAGTGACGTCCGAAACCTCCGCCCGATCACGGACGCGACGCGCACCGTCCGACGCACGTCGTCGGCGAGCAGGTCGATGCGCGCGAGCAGCAGGCCGTGCAGGTTCTCCGGCAGCTCGTCTGCGAGGTCGGCCGCGCCGGCGATCCACATGCCGTCCTGGTGGTTGATCGCGCCGCGGTCGATGAGGGTTCGGATGACCTCCTCGAGGAAGAACGGGTTCCCGGCGGCCTTGTCGAGGATGAAGGAGCGGATCTTCGGCGGAAGTGACTCCAGCTCGAGCAGCGCGGCAACCAGGGCGGAGCTCTGGTCGGGCGTGAGCGAGGTCAGTGGCAACGTGACCGAGGCATCGCCGAGGATCTCGTCCGAGGTGCCGGTCAGGTTCGCGACCGTGGGGTCGGAGCCCGGCCGCGCCGTCGCGACCACGAGCAACGCATGGTCACGAATGGTGGGCAGCAGGCTGGCCAGAAGCTCGGCCGAGGCCGCATCCGCCCAGTGCAGGTCCTCGCACACGAGCACCGTTGGTGACCGTTCCGCTGTTGCGTGCAGGAGGGCTTCGAGCGCCTCGAGGTGTCGCTGGTGACGAGCCATCGGATCCAGCCGCTCGATCGCGGCCTCCTCCTCCGAATCGAGGGGAAGCGAGAGCAGGTGCGCCAGCGGACCGTGCGCCTGTTCCCAGCCCTCGCCGAGCAGCGTCCGCAGCTGGAGGCGGAGTGCTGCCGCGGCGACGGCCGGAGCGGCGTCCTCGAGGCCGAGCAGGGATCGCAGCAGCGACAGCATGAGGTGATACGGCAGGCCCTGGCCGTGTGAGACGCACCCGCCGGTGGCCCACGCCGACTCGGCAGCCTCCTGCTGGACGTGGGCGCGGAACTCGGAGATCAGCCGTGACTTGCCGATGCCCGCTTCGCCGACCAGGAACACGGCGCCTCCGCGTCCGGTCCTCGCCGCGGCGAGGCTCGATTCGAGGATTGCCAGTTCCTCGCTGCGCCCGATCATGGGGCTGTGCAGGCCCGGCAGGCCGCGGATGGGGCGCGGGCGCTCGAGCGGCGCGAAGATCTCGAAGGCGCGGACCGGCTCGCTCTTGCCCTTCAACGTCTGCGGTCCGAGATCCCGTGCCTCGAAGGCGTGCTCCACCAGTCGGTGCGTGGTGCCTGCGACGACGACCGATCCCGGCCGTGCAAGCCCTTGGAGCCGGGCGGCGACGTTCACCGCGTCACCCAGGGCCGTGTATTCGTAGGTCAGGTCGCTGCCGACGTTTCCGACGACGACGGGGCCGGTGTCGATGCCCACGCGGAGCAGCAGGTCAATGCCCGCGCGGCTGGTCGTGTCGGCGAGCTGGGCAGTGAGATCGGTGATCATGTCGAGACCAGCGCGAACGGCGCGCACCGGATCGTCCTCGTGAGCGACGGGAGCACCGAAGAAGGCGAGCATCCCGTCGCCCATGAGGCGGGCGACGGTGCCTTCGTACCGGTACACGGCGCGTGCCATCACGTCGAAGGCGCTGTTGATGATCGTTCGCCACTCCTCGGGGTCGAGCTGCTCGACGAGCGAGGTCGAGCCGACGACGTCGGCAAACAGCGCGGTCACCGGGCGGCGGGATCCGACCAGCAGCGAGCCGCGTGCGCGCTCCGCCAGGCCCGCCGGTGCCGTGGCCGCGAGCCGCGACAGCGCGTCACGATCGCCGGCATCGGAGCTGTCAACCGGGTGACCACAATGGGGGCAGAACCGGGCGTCCTCGGGAAGGTCGCCGCCACAGTTCTCGCAGGCTCGCGTCATGCCGAATGTGTACCTGATCGCCGTCAGGGTTGAGGACCTGCTTCGGCTCTGGCGCGCTCGGCACCAGCGCTCGGCTCAGTCGGTGAACATCGGCTCGGTTTCAGGGTCGAGCACTCGGACGATGCCGCGCCCGTAGGCGCCCAGGGCCTCGCCGATCCCGCCGATGAACGTCGGGAACGGGTAGATCATCGTCACCAGGTCCTCGACGGGCGTTCGGAGGTGCACCGCCGCCTGGAGCATGCCCAGCATCTCGCCCGCGCTGGGGCCAACGATGGCCGCGCCAAGCAGCGTGCCGGCCTGACGGTCCACGACCAGCTTGATGACGCCCTCGTTGCCGGTGCGGTGAACCCAGCCGCGGAAGGTCGAGGCGACCCGCTTGGTCGTGACGGCCACGTCGGCTCCCGAGGCCCGCGCGTCCTGCTCGGTGAGGCCCACCGCTGCGACTTCGGGGTCGGTGAACGTCACGGACGGCATGGCCCGGTAGTCGGCCGGTGCCGGGTTGTGGCCGAGGATGTCGCCCACTGCGATTGACGCCTGGTACAGCCCCACGTGGGTCAGCAGGCCCTTGCCCGTGACGTCACCCACCGCCCACAGGCCATCCGCGGCTCGCAGAAACTCGTCCACCGTGACGAACCCCGCCGAGACATCGGCTCCGGCTGCCTCGACCCCGAGGGTTGCGGCGTCGACCCGACGCCCGACCGCCACCAGCAGCCGATCGGCAGTCACCGAGCTCCCGTCGTCGAGCTCGATCCGTGCTTGCTCGCCCGTCGAGCCGGCCGAGGTGGCCAGGCGCCCGGTGCGGACCGTGACCCCATCGGCCGTCAACGCGCTGGCAACGAGCTCGGAGGCCTCGGGCTCGGCCGCGGGAAGCAGGCGCGGGGCCGCCTCCACGATCGTGACGTCGGAGCCGAATCGCGCGAACACCTGCCCCAGCTCGCAACCCACCGCGCCTCCACCGAGGATGATCAGCGACGCGGGCAGCTCCTCGGCCTGGATCGCGTCCCGGGTTGTCCAGTACGGCGTGTCGGCGAGCCCGGGAATCGGCGGGATGGTCGGCTCGGAGCCGGTCGCGATGACGATGCCGCGACGCGCCTCGAACTCCTCGTCGCCGACCGCAACCGTCCTGGGCCCGCTGATGACCCCATGCCCGCGGACGAACCGGCCGCCCTTGCCTTCGAAGCGGGCGACGCCACCCGAGTCGTCCCATCCTCCGGTGATCTCGTTGCGGAGGCGCTCGGCGATGGTCGCCCAGTTCGGCGACACCGACACCTGCCCGACCAGGCCGTCGGCGCGCCGTGCCTCGGCCACCAGGTTGGCCGAGCGGACCATGGACTTGGTCGGCAGGCAGGCGAAGAACGGGCACTCACCCCCGACCAGTCGCGGCTCGATCCCGATGACCTCGAGACCAGCAGCGAGGAGGCGCAGCGCGACGTCCTCCCCGCAGGTACCGACGCCGACGACGATGACGTCGGTTGCTTCTCGACCACTCATGGCAAGCCTCCGATGGTGCGCGGAGTCTTGCCGTCCGCATGCTCGGGAGGGCAACACATCGCACGCGAGGGAGTGCGCGTGAGCGGGGAACCTACGCGACGCAGGGCGGCGCCCGATGTGAGCGTCCTGGCCACGCGCATCGAGGGGACCAGCGGGAGGGCGGGCCAGCGGGGTTGGGGCATCACGATCCCGAGGTGTGCCTGGGGGTGTTCGGCGACCACAACACGGCGGGGCACCGCCAGGTCGAGCGAATTCTCCAGCCGATCACGACGGTCGCCTGAGGCGCGGCGGCTCGGCGTGACCGCGTGCCGACGCGCGGTGGTTCCGGCCGCGACGCAGGGCATGAGGTCAGCGATGGCTCAAGGCTGGGGGCGCAGTCCCCGAAGCGCCGTGGCCACGAGGCGACGAACTGCGGCCTTGGACGGCATCCCGGCCGCGGCTGCCAGCGCATGCATGCAAAAGCTGGTCAGCTCATCGGCCGCGACGTCGTCCCGGACCGTTCCCTCTGTGGCGGCCGCGGTCATCAGGTCGCAAACGAGTTCGTGAAGCTGGTGCTGCGCCGGAATCATGGCCTCGTCGGCGTGCACGTAGCTCGCCAGTTCGCTGCCGTGCGGGCCGAAGTGATCGTGACGGACGCGTTCTCGCTGGATGTCGGCGTAGGCGGCAAGCACGGCAGCGAGGCGCTCGCCGGCGGGGGCGTCCCGCTCGTTGATGGCGCTCAGCGTCGCGAGGTGGCCGGCAACCTGGCGCTGGTGCCAGGCGCGCAGGATCGACTCGACGTCGGGGTAGTACTTGTACAGCGTTGCCCGACCGATGCCCGTCTCCTGGGCGATCTGCGACATCGAGACCGACAGCAGCCCGTGCTGGGCCACCAGCTGCGCCGTGGCGTCCACGATGGCCTCGTGAACCGCGCTCCGGTGCGCCTGGATCGTCTCGTGCCAGAGCTTTGGCATGAACGAATTCTAGGGGTACCAACGGAAGTTGACAATATGATTTGACAACGACATATTGTATCGTAAAACTTGTTGGCGTCGAGACCTCCGAAAGGAGCGCCGGATGCCCTCTTCACGCGCCGACTCATCGGTCGGCGACGGTGGGATGCCGAATTGGGTGCGGTACTCGTTGGTCGTGGTCGGCATCGTCATCGGCGTCTTCGTCGTGCTCCAGCTGGTCGGGGTGGGGCCAGAGCACGGCCCGTCGCGGCACGATCCGGCCAGTGGCGGGCCATCCGAGAGGTCTTCACCGGGCGGTCATGTGCCGCCGTTTGACCACGGCGGTTCGCCATAGCCGCGGTCATGGCGCCGGGACTGCGCAAGGCGATGCTGGCCGTCCACCTGACGTGCTCGGTTGGCTGGATCGGCACGGTCATGGCCTACCTCGCGCTGGGGCTCACGGCCGTGAACTCCGAGGATGACAACACCATACGAGCCGCTTGGACGGCGATGGAGCGGATCGGCTGGTGGGTGATCGTCCCGCTCGCGCTGTTGTCGCTGGTCACCGGCTTGGTGATGGCACTGGGCACGCGTTGGGGACTCTTCCGCCACTGGTGGGTGATCTTCTCGCTGGTCCTGACCGGTTTCGCCGTGGCGGTGCTGCTGCTGCACATGCCGACCGTGAGCGCCACGGCCGACCAGGCGCAGACGGTCGACGGGACCGCGCTCGTCGCCCTCGGTGGCGATCTTGGACACCCGTCGATCGGCCTCGTTGTCCTGCTGGGCGTCCAGGTGTTGAACCTGTACAAGCCGCGCGGCCAGACCCGTCACGGCCGTCGATCGAGCGCACCGTGAACAGTGATGCCCGGCGCCCACGCGGTCAAGCGCTCGAGATCAGCCCGCAGTAGCCGTCGCAGTCGT
>Ga0302046_10000726_pt1 | contig 31990 bp, 36 predicted proteins | sample RVTome_11_FD_200261 | JGI IMG/M metagenome (GOLD analysis project Ga0302046, IMG submission 200261) | Soil microbial communities from uranium-contaminated site in the Upper Colorado River Basin, Wyoming, United States - RVT147D111 (version 2) ...
CCTGCGCGCCGACTCCGATGCGCCGTCCTCGGCCTTGAGCGGGTCGTCGATGATGATGAAGTCCGCGCCGCGCCCGGTGACCGAGCCGCCCACGGACTTAGCGACCCGTCCACCGCCCTTGGTCGTGATGCATTCGTCTTTCGTCTCCGTCTTGAGTTGCATCCCGGGGAAGACCCGCTTGTACCAGGCGCTTTCCACGACCATGCGGAACTGACGGGCCAGATCATTGGCCAGGCTCTCGCTGTAGCTGACGCAGATGAAGCGGAGGCTCGGGTCGTGGCCGAGCGCCCAGGCGACGAAAGCGACCGAGCTGCAGATCGACTTAAGCGAACGCGGCGGCTGCGTGATGATGAGCCGCCGGTTCTCCCGCTCATGACAGCGCATCAGCTCGTGCGTGATCGCCTCGATGTGCCAGTTGGGCTTGAAGGTGTCGTTTGGCGACACCGTCACGAATACCCGGTGCACGAAGGCGGTCAGGTCCGAGCGCAGGACGGCATCGAGCTCAGCGAAGCCAGTCATTGTCATCCTCCTCGTCCGGCGTTTCGTCGTTGTCGTTTGCCTTATCGGCGTTTCCGCAAGTGCCGTCGATGGCATCTTGATCATCGTCCGACGGCAATTCTCCGTCCTCTCGGCGCACCCGCCGCTTGAACGCATCGATGATTTCTTGATCGGTCGCGGTTAGTGCTGCTGCGACCTGCGCGAACGCCTCGTCATTGTAGTTCCGAGCAAGCCCGAGCAGTCCGTCCAGTGCTCGGGCGTCGCCGCTCAGCGCTTTCTCGCGAAGCCGTAGCAATGCGGCGTGTTGCGTTGACACGGTCTTGCGCTTGCCGCCCAGCGTCGTGCGCACTGGCAGCTTCAGCACCGCCTTGGCGTCCGTCGAGAAATTCCTGCTGCCCATGGGCCGGCCCTTTGGATTGCCCGTCTGGCCCTTCTTGAACTTGCTGTGATTCGGCGGCTTGCCGTAGCCGACTTCGTACTTCTTGGACATCGGACTACTCCTCGTTCCTGAGCTTGGGTTTGTGGCTTCACTGTCGCCTGTCTGTTGGTCGCGTCGGTTCGTGCCCGCCTCAGCTCAGCTTGCTGAACGTCAGGCCGCTGGCCTCGTGGACCGGGTCCTCGCCGAAGGTCGCGCGGTAGCGCTCGAGCGTGACATCGACGTAGAGCGGGTCGATCTCGATCGCATAAAGGCACGACCCCGAGCGCACAGGCGTTTGTGCGAGACGTCCTTAGGACGCAAAGTGGCCTTGAATGGCTCGATGAAGAGAACGAATGGTTTTGGTTCAGCGACGGTGCCAGGAATCGTTTGATGAACATCATCAGGAAGGTGATGGCGGTAACCGAACCGCTCGGACTGCTTAGCGATTGTGTGAGGATGCACACTAAATCGGATAACACCTGACCTTGCCCCCATGGAGCTTGCAGCGTGTCTTACCCTGAAGCGCCGGTTTCTGACAGCGAGTGCCCCGGCGTGTCTTCGCCAGGCACCTCCGGCCGGGCCAATTCGCGCCGAACTGCCAGTCAACTGACCTTAGGGTGCGACGGGGTCCGTCCATGGGGTTGGTCTCCACAGTGGCATCTGGTGTGGTGAATTTCGGCCGCGATCAGAGCCCAAACCAGTCGCCAAAACACAGCGACGAGACGCGGCTTGAAACGACCAACCCATTCTTGCAATCCCATCACCGGGATTACCTATGTGCTTGTCTCACTCACGCTGAGCGTACTGGTACTAACCGCGCATCCGAGAGAGATAGACGCGGGCACGTCTTACCTTGTCAACGCAGTTCGGATAATGCTCGAACTCGTACTGGACCTTGGCCGCAGTAAGCAGGCTCGCAGCTTTTGTCCAATTAGCCGTGCTGCGGAGGCCCCGTACTCGGGCTGATTGAAGCTCTGCATTTGCCGACGCCAAGCCACGCGAGCACCGTTCAGCCACCTCACCACCGTCAATACCGGTACATCCCGCTAAAACCAGCGTGACTGTGATCATCCGCGCGTAAAGTCTCATCGCCATTTGGACACCCTGGATTCCGATTTTCTATGCTGCCTAACACTAGCAAACCGTTGGTGGATTATCGACTAACGCAAATGGGCCGTGCCGCCCGTTTGATCTTCCTCAACCCTTACTGTTCGATAGCTCCTGTCTCAAATGCTTCTTTAATTTGAGACACAAAGTTAGCGTGGACCGGAAGGAGGCTTCACTTTGGACAAAAGGCGAGCAATCGTGACGGGTGGAAGCGGCGCTATCGGCGGTGCGATATGCCGCGATCTCGCGCGTCAAGGTCTCCACGTCATCGTCCACGGACACCGCAATTTGGAGCGGGCCGAGGCCGTCTCGAGCGCCATCGTCGCCCAGGGCGGCTCTGCGGAGACGGTGCAGTTCGACGTCGCGAACGAGGCCGAGACGGCAAACGCGCTCCAGGTGGTTCTGAATTCTGGGGCGATCCAGGTAGTCGTCAACAATGCCGGCATTCATATCGACGGACCGCTTGCCGGTATGTCGGGCGAGACATGGCGGCATGTTATTGATATCTCGCTCAACAGCTTTTTCAACGTGACGCGACCGCTCCTACTGCCGATGTTGCGAACCCGCTGGGGGCGTATCGTTAGTGTCTCGTCTATCGCGGCTGTGCTTGGCAACCGCGGCCAGACTAACTACGCCGCGGCAAAGGCCGGCTTGCACGGAGCGACCAAGTCGCTGGCGCTCGAATGCGCGAGCCGAAACGTGACCGTGAACGTGGTGGCCCCGGGGATCATCGACACCGAAGAGACCAGCAAGGTGTTCCCTGACGACAAGGTAAAGGCCCTGGTGCCAATGCAGCGCGCGGGCCAGCCTGAGGAAGTGGCGGCGCTGGTCGGTTTCTTATGCTCGGAACGGGCCTCGTATGTGACGGGCCAGCTGATTTCAGTGGGCGGCGGGCTGGGCTAAACGTTAGCGTACCAACCCAGCAACGAATGTTCGCATCGGGATTGGCAACAGGTCTTGTGGGTGGTCGCCACCCAATGTTGCCCATTTGCTGCTTCCCTGAATTGTGGATGCATCGATGATCTGGCCGGACGCCACGTCCAGTATGGTGATCCGAATAACAATCCTGTCCGGCTTTCCCGACCACTCAGTCGCCCGGTCTTCCCAAAGCACGATGATTGGCTCGGCATAGTGCGTGAAGCCACCCTGCTTGGCCTGCGCCATTCCGTCAGATCGATCGACGCGTCCGTTCGACGATTTCACCACCTTGACCGCTGGGGATAGTGCTGCAACTAGAGCTTGGGCCGTCATGGAACCAGAACCAGCGTAAACGGTTCGCCCGAACCGTCCATCAGTCGGCTCTGCAACAAACACAGAAGCGGTCGACGGAATAGTGCGGTTTTTGTTTCCGGCACTGGTTGACCGAACGTCGTAAGTGGATTGGCACCCAGCCAGCGCAATCAGCAAGAAAATTGCCGCTAAGATTTGTTTCAATGTCCTGCTCAATTCATTTGGATCACACCACTGAACCCGCCTCTCATACTCCGCGGTAAGTGGGTCGAGAAGCGAAAATCAATTTTGGCGCGAATTCGAACTCCTGTCCACCAGAGGGCCGTCAGCGCTTCTCGGCGCGATACTCGCTGAAAACGCCCAAGGTGACGGTTCGCCGAACATCCTCGAGAGCGGCCTGCTCCATGGCGGACAATATCGCTTGCGGCGGGACGCACTGCTCGTGTGATTCCCAGCAATACTGATAGAGCCACCGGGCCGCTCGGCCGCCCGGGACTAGCCGCGCCAATGTCGGCACCACGAATTTCAGATGAGTTCTCAATATGTAGTAGGTGAGTTGGTTTGGCGGCTTGGTGATCTCGAGAATAAGGAGCTCGCCTCCGGGCTTTAGTACGCGGGCCATTTCCCGGAACGCCCCCACAAGATCCGCTACATGCCGCAGCGCGAAGGACATCGTCACGAGGTCGAACTCTCGATCCCGTACCGGTAGCCGCTCGGCGATACCGATAATACCTGCATCTACACGTTCGCTCTCGATCGCGCGTGCCAGCATGGCGGAACTCGGATCGACCCCGACAACAAAGCCCTCGCGGCCGACCACGGCTTTCGCGCATCTGGCCATCATGCCCGTGCCGCATCCAATATCTAGGACACGCATACCCGCGGCCAAACGAGTTTTCGCCAAAGTGCGCTCGCGGTAGCGGGCGTCGCTGCCAAGCGAGGCCGAAGCATTAATCCGATCATATTGGCGAGCCGACGCGTCGAATGCGGAAACCAGAGCCGATCGCCGTTCCTGCTCGCTGCGATAGAATTCGCGCAACATTGGATGCGGACGAACAGGCATATCGGCCCGGTTGCGCTCATCAGCATTTCCAATGTCAATTGCGTTCTGCCGACTCATGAGCCCACCGGACTTCGCTCAGCGCGACCAGAGGTCGGAAGACTAGCGAAGATCGCAGCCGCTTGGTAGGGCACGTGGGCATATTCTTGGGTGAAACATCGGAACCGAACTGCTCCGCGTGGCATCTCAGCGCCGCTGATCGTCAGGTTTCGTGCTGCGGTCGGACCAGCCCGCTGCAGCGGCGGTGATCTTCCTCACGGCACCGCTGGCCGTCACCTTGCCGTAAGAACGATAGCGCCACGATCTGTACCAGAACTGGCCGAAGAATAGCGCAGCCAGGATGGCTGGGTTCACGACACTGACGATCCACGACCAAGTCGACAGATCGACGAGTAGTGCTAGCAACGCGGCCTCAACGGCCATTAGGCCGGTCACCGCGGTCCACATCACAGTCAAGAAGCGTGTATATCCGATGAGCGGCTCAGGGAGATTGCCGTCGTGATGAATGATCGCGAGGCGCGTAACCAGTGGCATTTGGCCTGGCCATAGCGAAACGCCAAAGATGATCGCAACCGCTAGGTTGATGAGTACGGGCGGCACGAAGATCGCCTTTGCCCAGGCGGGCGACGCAAGAAAGGCAAGTCCAACCAGGGGGCCGAGTACGATCACCGCAGCGCCTGCGGCCACGATCAGACCCTTGGGACGCCGGCGCGCGGTCAGATAGACCAGCGCAGCCACAGCGCTGACCAGCATGACCGCCAAACTCCCGGCGGGCTGGCCGGCGAGGGCGAGTGCATGGAAAAGCATAACCACCAAGGCGACGATGACCACTCTCAGCACGCTGCAGACCTCCGCTACATTCTTGCCATGTTGACGACTGTCGGCGATCGGCGGGCCTTGGGCGTAAGCTGGCGCCGAGCCGTCCGTCATTCAATATCGCTAGAGCCGACCCGGTCGTGAAACGCCGCCTAATGGCGGACCTTGCGGGAGCGGTCGAGATTGTCCTACCCATAATGGGGTATTCGATGTTTGAATGCTAAACTTTTGGTCGTAAATTTGCCTGCTCGGGGGTCTTAATGAGTGCTTTGGGGGAGCGTACCATGAAAGTTCTTGCAGCCCGATTGTTCGCAGTCGCGTTGGCCGCTTTTGCTTTGAGCGCCTGCGCGGTTGGCAATACCTACGATTACCGTACCGCACCGCCCAATCTGACCGCCTCGGCGGCACGCAGCCTGACGGTGGGTGTACTCGATCAACGGCCATATGTGCTGTCGAACGACAAATCGCCCAGCTTCGTGGGCTTGCAACGCGCCGGTTTCGGCAATCCCTGGAACGTGAACACGGTTTCCGGCGCCCCCCTGGCCGACGATTTCGCCAATATTGTCGGCAGCGGATACAAGGCGAGACCAATACCTATGCCGGTCCGCACTCCGGTAAACAAGGCGCTCGACCTCCTCAAGGCGGGTAATGCTGATAGGATACTGCTGATATCGGTTTTTGAGTGGAAGACCGATACTTATGTGAATGTCGCGCTTCACTTCCACTTAAACGCCAAGGTATACGACCTCTCCGGGCGCATGCTGGCGGAGAACAGCATCCAAGGGCGTGACAATCTGGGCCCGGTGGTTTTGCCCTCGCAAGTCGGGCCATTGGCTGCCGCCGCAGCCAAACGCAAGTTCGAGCATCTATTGAACGCGCCTGCCATTCAGCAATCGTTGCAGTAACTACGACGGGGGTAACGTGCATCGAGTTCAGGCATTGCTTCGGCAAATCGCCGCCGCCCTGTTCGTCGTGCTGGCAATGGAAGGCACGGCTCATGCGCAGAGTGTCGACACACGCGCGCAGGCATTCGTGCGCGACGGCATCGATCAGGTGCTGGAGGTCCTCAAGGACCGGCGGACAAGCAAACCCGAGAAGCTCGCCAAGCTGCGCGCGATCTTCCGGGTCAATTTCGACCATCAAACAATTGGTCGCTTCGCCGCAGGCCGGCATTATTTGCACGCTAGCCCTGTAGAACGCAGGCGATACTTGAAGGCGCTCGAGGACTTTGTCGTCAGCTCTTATGGGCGACGGATGCTCAAATATTCAGAGCAGATCGACAAGCGTTTGAAGGCGACCGACCTGTTCAAGATCACCGGCACGTCTCCGGCGGGTAGCCGTGACATATTCGTGCACAGCCATATTAACCGGCTGCTGTTAAAACCGGTTCGCATCAGCTGGCGGCTACGGCGCAAGCAGTCGAAGTTCCGCATCGTCGACGTTGCGATCGTCGGGATAAGTCAGATCCTGCTTTATCGGTCCGATTTCACCTCAGAGATCCGCCGGCGGAGACGCGGGTTGCCGGGATTGACCGAGGGGCTGATCGCGAAGACCGGCCGCGTAGATCCTAAATAAAGTTCGCGGACAAACGAGCTAAACCGAGGCGCCGCTTGAATGACTTTAAAAACATGAGCGTTGGAGAGCTGGACCGCCAGTCAGCTTCGCTGTCGAGTTCCGAGGTCGCGGTCGTCATCCCGGCGTTGAATGAAGCTTCGACGATCGTCGGGGTCGCCACCGGCGCGCGGGCCGTCTGCGACTATGTGATTGTCGTCGACGACGGCTCAAGCGATGGCTTGGCGGATTTGGTGGATCCCCTTCCCGTCAGATTGATACGCCACGATCAAAACATGGGTAAGGCCTCCGCATTGATGACCGGTTTCGCGGCGGCTGTCGCCGATGGTGCGCAGGCAGTTGTAACCCTCGATGGTGATCTGCAGCACCAGCCACATGACATTCCACGCTTCGTCGCCCGCGCGGCGGCATCGCCTGACACGATGATTGTCGGACATAGGGTCGCCAAAAACGGCCACCGGCCGAAGCTGCGTGTCCTCGCCAACAAATGCGCGGATTATTGGATCTCGCGCGCCGGGCGTACCGCAATTGTCGACACGCAATGTGGATTTCGGCTCTATCCGCGCAAGATCATCGAGACCGTTTCGGCGCGGTACGACCGCCGGCATGGCTTCGTCTTCGAAAGCGAATTCTTGATTAACGCGTTGCGGGCTGGCTATGGCGTCGAGTTTGTCGAAATCGACGCGATCTATGGCTCGAACCCGTATCGTTCGAGCCATTATAAGCCTGTCCTCGATACTGCGCGGATCGCCAGCATGATTGCAGGCAAGATACTTTCCGGCGATGATTAGGTTGCGACACTAGCGGATAAGAGGTAATCACGGACGGCAATACATACTGATCTATGCCGCGACACAGCTTAGGGGAGAAGCCGATGAAGAGGCACTCAATCCCAAAAACACTGATCCTGACTTTCCTCGTTGCAGCGCCGCTGATTGCGGCAGGATGTGTTGAGGCGCCCCAGACAGTTGGCGCCAAAAAGATCGGATATTCCGGCAACGTTCAAGTTGAAAAGGTCACCGCCGCGATCCACCGCGCCGCAAGCAAGATGCAATGGACCACCAAGCAGGTTAGCCCCGGCGTAATCGAGGCGCGGCGCGAATGGGGCGGGGGTAAGCACAACATCGTCGTCGACGTGGTCTACCACGACGGAACCTACCGCATCGTACCCAAGTCGTCGAAGAACTTGGAGCGTTCTGGCGGCCGGGTGCATCGCGCTTATAACGAACAGATCAATAAGCTCGATAAGGCGATAAAAGACGAAACCTGGAACTTCTGACGGGCGGTCGTTGCGCGATCGGGTGCCGGCTGGCAAGACGCGATATTTGTTGGCCGCCCGTCCGGGTCCGCTCGATCTTTCCATGAGGTAATAGAGGTACGGAACTCATGAACCACAGAACCATTCTACTTGCTGGCCTGATAGCGGTTGCCCTTTCGGCCGCCGGTTGCGGCACGTCGCAGCCTCGCGCGAGCTATACGTCATTGACGATTGCGGCAAAGTCCAACCCGACCCTCGATCAGGTGACTGAGGCTATCATGCGCGCAGGGCCGGCCAAGCAATGGCAGATGAAATTGGTGCGTCCCGGCTTGATCGAAGCCAACCGGTCATGGGGAGGGGGTAAGCACCAGATCGTCGTAAACGTGACCTACACGGCCAAACGGTACTCGATCGAATACAAGAGCAGCCAGAACCTGAAAGTGCGGAGCGGCTCGATCCACTGGTCGTACAATCGTGAGGTCAATCGTCTGAACGACGAGATCCAGCGCCAAACTGCCGCCCTATAGCGGTATTACTGCCCACCGTCACCGCCAAGCAAACGGACCATCGCCTGGCCCGAAACGAGAGCGCGTCCCGCAGCACTGAGCGCGAAGCGGTATATAACTCCTTCGACACTGCCAGCTAGGCGCTGGGCTTCGACGGTAATCGCGTGATCGCTGTCTAGTGTTGGTGTGGCGAGGATCACACCGCGGACGTTGGCGATTAGTCCCTGCGGACTGCCTTCGCCGCTCGTGAGCGCGCCGTGCACGGCTATGGCCTGGCCGCCATACTCAATGCCACAGATCGCAGGCAAAATCCCAGCCCGCGCGAGTGGATTGCCAGGCCGGCGGTGGCTATCGGTCGTACAGACGATCCGATCTTCGTCCCACATTTCGACTGCATCGAGCAGGACCATCGCGCCAGCATGGGGGACCAGAGCTTCGATCGCCGCGCGGTTTAGCACGGCCGGATCGACCATGCGTGAAATGCCCCGGGCGCACAGCCGAGCGAAACCGTGCGCTGTTCGCCTACCGCGATCGGCTCGAGCAAAACAAGCGAGCGCGCCGCTGGATTGCCGACTGTAAGGGCGTCTAGCGGGGTAGTCTTGACGGCGCTCCAATCCGCATCTCCCGGCAGAGGCGCGTAGTCGACATCGCAAATCGCGCCATCGGCGCCAGGCTGGTCAAGGACTAGGGCCACCCCGAAAGCGCCGGTCATCGGACGTTTGCTGTGCATGGGCTCAGGCATCGCCGCGTCATAGGCCACTACCAGTACGGCGCCCCCCTCGGCGACGACCCGCGCCGACGCGATCACCAGGGTGGCACCGAAACTGAAATCCCCGCCGCTCACGCTGTCGCAGGGCACCTGGCTCGAATGCGCGATTGTCCAATAGCCGGCGGCGGTGTTGTGTACCGAATTGTGGAACTGGGTGGGTGAAAGCACCGGCTCAGGAGCAGTCAACGCATCGAGCAGACTATGCGTCACCTTGCCCTCACCGTGGCAGGAGCCGAAGAAGGCGGGCAGCGCGCCGGGCTCCTGCCCCGCTTGCTCGACCGCCTGCATGGCCGCCCCCAATGCCAGCCGCACCGTGGGGCTCGCGCGCCGCCGTTCGCGCGGACTCAGGATCGGCGGCGCCTCGATTGCTGCATCGGCCGGCTCGTAAGGCCGCTCTCCGCGCAGCACCTCCGTGCAATCGTCCCAGCTTCCGACCCCCGGACCGATCACGCCGATGCCGGTGATCGCAAAGCGGGTCATTCCGCCCCGCCCAGGACGATGCTGCAATTGCTGCCGCCGAACCCGAACGCATTGGCAAGCGCGTAACGGACCGGCCCGGTCTCGGTATCGGCGAGGATGCGGCTGCGGAAGTCCGGGTCGACCTCCACCAAGTTCAGGTTCTTCGGCTTGATGCCGTGCCGGATGGCGAGGCCGGCCAGCAGCACTCCTGTCACCCCGGCCGCGCCCAACGTGTGACCGGTGCCTCCCTTGGTCGAACTGGCGGCCACGTCCCGGCCCAGTACCGCGGCGACGGCGATATCCTCGGTGCGGTCGTTGAGCGGCGTCCCGGTGCCGTGAAGATTGATGTAGTCGATCTGATCGGCCTGCAGCTCCGACCGCTTGAGGGCGTCACGCATGGCGATTTGCGCGCCCTTGCCCGCCGGATCGGGAGCAGACATGTGATAGCCGTCGCTGCTTTCGCCGAAGCCGAGCAGGCGGGCAAAGGGCGCCGCGGAGGCGCCGCTTTCCCCAGCACGCTCGAGCAGCGCGAACCCCGCGGCCTCGCCGATTGAAATACCGCCGCGCGAGCGGTCGTTGGGGCGGCACGGCCGCGCGTCGAGCAGCTCCAGCGCACCGAAGCCTCGTACCGTCAGCCGGCACAATGTATCGACACCCCCCACCACCGCAGCGTCACACAAGCCAGCCTCGATCAACCGGCTTGCATCGATGAAGGCCCGGCTGCTCGACGAGCATGCGGTCGACACGGCCGCGCCTGGCCCGGTCAGCGCAAGCGCCCGCCGCACGAAATCGGCGAGCGAGAAATAGTCGTGAGTTTCCTGCAGATGGAAATCCGCCGGTAGCGCACCGGTCTCAGGGTCGCGCGCCGCATAGGCGATCTCGGTCTGGCGAATTCCGGACGTGCTGGTTCCGAGAACGACCGCAACGCGGTCCGCGCCGTAGCGCGCGGCTGCCTCGGCGACGCGGTACGCAAAACCGTCCGTCTCGAGGCCCAACTGCGCCAGCCGGTTGTTGCGGCAATCGTAGTCCGACAAAATGGCGGGAAAGGCGAGCTCCTCCAGGCCGTCGACCCGGCCGATATGCGTATCGGCGTCGAGCCAATCGAGATCGTTCGCGCGCAGTCCCGACCGCTCCTCGCGGAGACTGGCGGCCACATTATCTAGGCCGCGCCCCATGGCGCAGACAAGCGTCGCGGCGGAAATGTCGATCGGATCCATCGCGCGTCCGTTCAGTCCGTGGCCGCCAGAAAGAGCCGGGTGACGACCAGCATCAGCGCCGTCCCGAGAGCGACCGTGAACCCGATGCTATGGAGCACCGGCACGCTGGAAAAGGCCAGCACGGCGAACACCCCCACCGTCGTCAGCCCGCAGAGTGTGACCGCCCGTGTCGTGCTGTCGCGATCCTCTTGGCCATGTTGCTGAAGGAAGAGGGCGTAGTCGAGACCGATGCCGGCGACGACTAACAGCGCGAGCAGATGAAAGACCGAGAGCGGCGTGCCCAACAGGACCAGAATCGTTCCGGTCGCGGCGACGGTGAGCGCCACCGGCGCGATCACGCCGAGCACGGCGCGCGGCCGCTGGAGGCCAAGTCCAAGAACCAGAATGCTGAGCGCCCCGCCGATGGCGAGCCAGTTCAGCGTTTCCTGCCGATAACCTGTCACCAGCGCGTCGGCCTCCTGCCTCAGATCGAGCACCCGTGCGCCCACCGAGGCGAGCGCCGGCGCGGCGCGCAGCGCGGGCACCGGTATGGGGCCGCCGCGGAAGATGATCAGGGCGTACCAGCGCGCTTGGCTTTCGAAGAGTATCGCATCAAGGCGCTGCGCCACCGTCGGAGGAAGCGTCTTGAGCGTGGCCGGCGCGCCGGTCCGCGCCGCAGCGACGTCGCGCAGAAAACCATCGAACGCATCTTTGCGGAACGGCAAGCCATCGAGCGCCATCGCGAGCCATGTCCGCAGCGCGTCCTCCATGGGAAGCATGGCGCGACGGCGGGATTGGGTCTCGGCGCTCGGTAGGTAATTGGTCGGCGCCTCGAAGGCGGCGAGCGAGCCACCGCGGCGCAATTGCTCAAGATGCGCCGCCGTCCGCTCACTCTTGCGCAGGACGTCATCCACATCGCTGCCGCCGATCACGATCATGTGGCGCGTGTCCGGCACGTGGAGCTCGGCGCGCAGCGCCCGGTCGAGGCGAAGCTGTTCGGCCGGCAGCGGGCTCAGCCGCGCCAGATTGTCCTCCCACAGCCGCGCGCCGGAAAACTCCGCCCAGGTCACCCCGCCGGCCAATAGGACAAGCACAACCGTCTGCAGCACCCGCGCCCGGCGTCCGCCGCTAAGGATGTGCCACGGCAGCGTCGGCACGAATACGCGCGGCCGCGGTCTTATAAATTGCGGCAGCAACCAGCGGGTCGCCGCAGCCGCCACCAGAAGGCCCACCATGCTCATGACGCCCAACTGGCCCAGCCCCGGAAAGCTCGACAGGACGAAGGGCAGAAAGGCCGCCGAAGTGGTCAGCGCGCTCAGCCGCAGCACCGGCCAGATGCGCCGCGCAACGGCGTCCGGATTGTTCTGCCCCGCCGCATGGCAGGCCAGATGCAGCGGATAGTCGATCGCGATGCCGAGCAGCGTGGCGCCGAAGGTCAGCGTAATGCCGTGGACGTTGCCGAAGACGAGCTGAACCGCTCCGATCCCTGCGATGATCCCGAGGACCAGAGGAACGCCGAGCGCCAGGATCGTCGTCGCCGAGCGCATCACCGCGAGAAGAATGACCAGCACGAGAATCGACGCGGCCGAGGTCAACAGGACCATGTCGGCGCGGATCTGATCCCGGGCGGCGACGGCGAATACGCCGGGCCCGCTCATATTGACGCGGAGGCCCACTCGGGGGCCGGCCTTGCCCGACCCGGCCGCCGCCACCCAATGGCGGATCGCGCTCAGCGCCTCGGCCTGCGCGTCGAGATCGAAGCCGGTCGCCTTCGTCCGCGCCACCAGAAGCGCGGCCGCGCCATCCTTGGCGAACCAGACACCTTGCCTCAACGTAATTGTCGGGCCGGCACCATAGGTCTCGAGGATCCGCTGAACCCGACCAGTCGGATCGTCGAACAACAAGTCCTTGTTCGCGATGCCAAGTGAAGTCGCGAGGACGCTCCGCACGCGCTCCAGGCTGGCGCGTAGCGATTTGGCTTCGAACTCGGTAGCGCTGACCTCTGGGTTAAGAACGTAGCGGTAGCGTTTCAGCCATTCGAGCGTGGCGCGGTCGATGATCGCACGGCCGTTGGCCGCGAAAATGAACCGCGCGTCACCGCGGATCTTCTTGATTAGCCCGTCGCTGACGCGGGCGAGCGTGGCCGGCGGCACGCCTGACAGACGGATCATGACGATGTTCGAGGCGGGCCCGCTGCGCATCTGGTCGAGGACGAAGGCCGCATCGGCGTTCTGTGCCCGCGGCATGAAGAAACCCATATCGGTGCGCAGCTCCGCGCGGCCGATCACAATAACGGCGAGGCCGGCAACAATGGCAAGCGCTGCCACGAGAACGATGGGTCGGGTGCCGGCGCTCATCTAACGCGGGGTCATCGACAGGACGCTCCGGCGCTGGGCGTTCGGTCGTCCCACCTTCATTTATCCACCACCTGGACGACGATCCGGTCGCCATCCGGTTGATGGATTTCGAAGCGCGCGGGACGTCCCGCCGTCCCTTCAACGGTGATCTGCAAATTCGCGCCGCGCTTGTCGCTAGCCCGTGGTTTCAAGTCCATCGACCAGGCATTCCGGGCACCACTCAGGCGAACCTCGAAGGCTTGTTCAAGAGCCTTGAGGTCTCCTAGCAGGGTTCCGCGGATTGCAATTATGAGATTGTTGAGCTGGGGGATCTCGCTCAGCTTGAGGCTCCGCGGCCCGACGCCACCGGCATGCTCGATGGTCAGGTTGTCGCCCTCGATCACCATCGTTTCCTTATGCGGCGTGAGGACGATCTTCACCAGGCGGTCGGGCGCCTCATAGGCCATTGTCCCGGTGATCACGACCGGCTCCGTCATGGTCTTGAGGTGTCGCTCTTCGCGGTAGCGGACGCTGCCTGATCGCGTCTTGGCGAGCTCGACCATGAGCGCATTGACAGTCCACGGCTCCGCTGCCGGGCTCGGCGCGATGCCGGCGGCCGCGACGAGTATGATCGCGCAGCCTGCCAGCGCGACGGCGCCACCCAATGTCCTCGACAGGCGGTTACGCCGCATCCCAGAAATCATAGAAGTTGAACCAGTTGTAGGGAGCCTCGCGGCAATAATGCTCGACCCGTGCGGCGTACCGGGTGATCAAACCGTGCATCTCTTTCTTGTTTCGAATGTTAACTGGCTCGGTCACGAAGGGCTCGAAGGTGATCTCATATTTTCGGCCGCCCTTGTGAAGCGCGAAGAATAGATAGACTGGAACCTTCATCACCCCGATCAGCCGCATCGGCCATACCGGAAACGCCGCTGGCTCGCCAAAGAATTCGACCTCGATGGCATCGCCATCGGCGAACAAGCGGTCGCCCAGAACGCCGACAAACCCGCCTCTGCCGACGAACTCATTTGCAGCGATCATGGATGCGGGTGTTCCAAGTCGGATCAGCTGATCGGCAATGCCGGGGTTGAGGCGCTCAAAAATCTGGTCGAGCTTTTGCGAGTTGTGCTCGTAGTAGAGCGCCTTGACGGGTACGCCCATTTTTTTCGCGCCGAGACTGCGCAGCGCCTCGAAACTGCCGAGATGGCTGCCGAGCAGCAGGCAGCCCTTGTCCTGCATGGATAGCGCATCGAGTTGATCCTCGCCGGTAACCGTGATGTCCAGACGATCGTGCTGATCGGTCAGAAAGTAGACGCGGTCCATAATGGTGGTCGAGAAGGTGTAGTAGTGCCGCAGCACTTCGGCGAACCTCGGGCGCCGACCGAACACACGTGACAGATACTCACGCGAGGCGACCGACGCCTTGGTGGAGAAGACCATGAAATAGAGCGCGATCGGTCCAAGCAGGATCCGCCCTGCGCGGCGCCCCAAGGTGAGAACATACCAAACCATAAACCGCGTCACTGGGGTGCTACCCCTTTCGGACTGTGCTGCCCAACCGCCGCTCATGGTCGGCTTTCTCCCGCAGCCATGGGCGCAGCACGCAACACGCCGGAAAGGAGCGGCTCGTCACCGACACGACAGCACACCTCGATCCGTCCGTCCTTGATCGATTGCAGACGAATGGCAAACGCGGTGTTGGGGCCAAGCGGGCGATGAAATTTCACGCGCACCACTTCGTCGACAAACAGATTTGCCCGCGCCTCAGCGGCGCAGATCACCATATCCAGCAAAACGGCCCCAGGCACGACTGGCCGCCCGGGGAAGTGTCCCGCAAGGGCTGGATGATCGGCGGCGATCATCGCTGTTTCCTCAAACAACACTTTAGCCGTCCTGCCCCGGCCTTTGGGCCGATCGCGCGAGCGCCCGCAGCTCGCCATAGCGCACCTTGCCGGTGCCGTTGCGGGGAATGCGCTCGACGCGTATCAGCGGGCGCGGCACGAAGGTGCTGGCGATCTTCGAGCGCACGGCGCGCCGGATCTCGTCAAAATCGCTCTGCTGCGCGACCACGCATGCCATGAGGCGTCGGTTGGCCAACCCGTCATTGTCGTCGCCCGGCGGCAAAAAGACGCCGTCGATCACACCGTCTATGCTTTTGAGCGTGGCGTCGAGGCCGCTCAGCGAAGCACGCTTACCGGCTACTTTCACGATGTCGTTTCGGCGTCCGTTGAAACGAACCGTTCGCTCGCTGACCGGTTCGAAAAAGTCCTCAAGCAAAACCGGGCCCGGCAGATGCGGGGAAAGGACGCGCATGCCGCTCTCCACGGCTTCCAGGCGCATTCCGTCCGGCAGTGTCCAGACATCGCCGTCGATTGTGCGGCGGGTTGCGATCAGGCCGATCTCGGTGCAGCCATAGACTTCCATCACAGGCGCGCCCAGCATCGCCTCGGCTTCAGTGGCCAGGCTCGTCGGCAAGGGCGCGGTTGCCGACAGCACCAGCTTAACCGCAGGCGTCGCGATGCGGCTTTCCACCAGAACGCGCAGATGGACCGGCGTCGTCACCAGAACCCGTGGCGGGGGAAGCTGCTCCAACGCAGTCACCACATCGGCGGGATAGAGCGGTATCGTCGTATGGATTGCCGCGCGGTGGCAGAGCGTCAGGAACACCGACGTTTCGAAGCCAAACGCATGCTGCGAAGGGGCGGTCGCCACCATGTTGTATGTGGCCAGGTCCTCCAGCCCGAACGCATCCGCGTAGTGCTTGACGCCGGTTTGCATCCAGCCCCAGAGGCGGTTCGTCGGCACCGGATTGCCGGTGGAGCCTGAGCTGAAGACGGCGGCGACCGGCCTGTCCGGCGGAAGGGTGGGGAAGTCGGGTGCCGGGCCGTCGGCCTTGCCGTCGAAGGCAATCGTAATCTCGTCGAGTACGTCGGTGCCCCGAGGTTTGTCGGTCACGAACAATAGGCCAGGATGATCCGCCGCCAGTCCGACCAAGATTGCGGTATCGAATGCATGCGGAAGCAACACCGTTTTGCCCTGCATCAGCGCCGCCAGGAACACGACGAGGAAATGGTACTGATCCGAACAGCAATTTGCGATGCGGCGATCGGCGGGAAGGTCGCGGGCGAGTACGTCGGCATCGTGCAACAATGCGCAACGCGTGATCGGCCGGCCATTGCGCCATGCGACGACCTGGTCGCCGTTGTGATCACTGTGAGAGATCTCTTGCGCGGGTACCATGATATCGCGGCCGGCGAACTCCGATCGGGCGGACCTCCAAGGAACTTTGCCGTTCTGTTCCCGGTCGGAGATCGTCAAGTGGACATGCGCTGTCTGGTGCTGTTTGGCCGATACTACCGTCTGTTGTGGATTGCCGGAAACGGCCCCGGAGCGACTGAATACACAGCCTATTTCCGCCGGTTAGTTTGAATAAAGTGGCTGAACGCGCGCAAAGAGGTGAAGCGGGCTTCGTTGTCTTCATCTTCGGAACTGATCTTGATGCCGTAGCGCTGATCGATGGCCAGCGCCAGTTCTAGAGCATCGATCGAATCCAGCCCCGGGCCCTCATCGCCGAACAGTGGATCGTCGAGGCCGATCTCGTCGGCCGTGATCTCCAGTTCGAGCGTCGATACGATTAGCTGGGCAACCTCGGCCTGCAAATCTTCCGCACTGGCGTACTCCCGCTTCATGTCCATTGTGCTGCTCTGCTTCGCCCGTTGTCCTGTTTCGCCGACGACGACCCGAGACAGACGGCGCGGGCACAATCGGTGCGGCAACATCGACTATACTACCTGAGGTAGGTTCACAACCCGTCAATATCGGTCAGCGCGACAGTTGGCGCCAGACTTTTCGTTTCCCTATCAATTAGTTAACCTGATCGCCCGGGGCAGGCGTGGAATTCGCCCGAGCTCCCAATAGCCGAATACAGTTGTATATTAGCTTGTATAGACCAAGAGGAAGCCAAAGCCGCGCGACACTGTGAACATCCCCGGCTAGCCTAGCCAGGATCGCCGACTGCATACCCAAGACATTGCTGGGGTTCATGAACAGCGCTTTCGTGGCCGGCTCGTTGAAGCGCTCGATAAACCAGCTGTAATTGCTGATGCCCCGCCGGACCCGCCGCTCGTGGCGGTCGAAGAGCGCCGTTCCCTTTTCCTGGTTGCGAAGATAGGTGTCGATTGCATCGGCGGCCGACACCGCACCGTCCATAGCTAGATAGACCCCGCTGGAGAAGACCGGATCGACGAAGGCAAAGGCATCGCCGATCAGCATATATCGCGCTCCCCACATGCGGCGGCAAATATAGGAAAAATTTCCTGTCATCGATGCCGGCATGACCATAGTGGCGTTGCGCATCCGCGCTGCAACGGCCGGGCTCCGCGAGATCGTGGCGAGCAGAAGCGCATCATGGTCTAGACCAGTGTTCTGGAAATAGGACGGCGCAGCAACGGCGCCCACGCTAGTAATGTCGTCGCGGAGTGGGATTATCCAGATCCAGCCTTGGTCGAACCAGTGCACGCCAATATTGCCGGCCCGCTTGTCGCCCGACCTGGTAACACCCTTGAAATGCGAAAACACGGCGGCGCTGCGATGCGAAGGATGTCGTTCTTTGATCGAGAGGGCACGGCCGAGCAGCGTGTCACGTCCCGAGGCGTCAACCAGGAACCGCGCGTGCCACCGTGCGGCGCCGCCATCCGGCCCGATGGTGTCGATGCTCACGCGATCAGGCTGATCGAAATCGACCTCAGTGACCCGGAACTCCTCCGCAACCTCCACCCCACGCTTCACGGCATTCCGCAATAGCAATTCGTCCAGTTCCGAGCGCCGCACTTGAAACGCCGATGGCGGCGTCGGCGTGCGTGCGTCGCGAAAGGCAAAGGAAATCTCGCGGCCGTCGCTCGGCTCGCTGAAATCGATGCCATTCTTAACCACGCCAATTTTCCGTACCTCGTCCAGGACCGAGAGACGCTCGAAAATCGGCAGGTTCCATGGCAGCAACGACTCACCGATATGGAACCGAGGGTGCCTTTCCTTCTCGATCAGCCCTACGCGCCAGCCCAGTTCGCTTAGCAGCGTCGACGCCGTCGATCCGGCAGGCCCCCCACCGACTACGAGTACGTCATAGGTTTTGCTAGTTGGTCCGATGGCTTGTTGCATTGCTAAGCAACCAACGCTCGACGCTTTCCGAGGATTGCACCTGACCCAATCATTATTTGTTCTGGCATTTGTTCTGCAGGCTTTGTCACGTTAATCGAAGTTGAGGCGACAAATCAGCCGCGGCAAATCCGTTTCATGTCACGGCCGTAACACAACGCCACCCCTCGAAAGCGTTGCCACGGAATTTTCGGAGCGTGCGGCGTGAGATCAAGTGGCGTTGGAGGTTGAAGTGATTGTAGACGGCGGAGTGGACGGCCAGGAACTTTTTAGCGGATCCCGGCGATTTTTAGAGTTGCATCCTCCGTTCTCGTCGTCGGGCGGGTTGGTGTGAATTCTCAGCCCGATTGTTTGCTCGCACGCGTGTCAAATTTATACACGCGCGTGGCTTTTGACCCATTGCGGACACCAATGAGCGACGGGCAAACTCGTGTCGTCGTTTTGATCTAACGGTTAGCGCTAGGAATGCCGTGCCTTCGTCGGTATCGGTCGACCATCCGTTTCGAGATGTCGCGGACGTAGCACAGCGGCGAGCGTCCGCCGGGCCGGCTGTAGGCGCTGCGGCGACCGCACCGCCGGCCGGCGCGGTCGGTGAAGTAGGGACACGGGCATCGCCCGGGGTACGCAGCCAGCGACTCGCGGATCATCCGTTCCCGCACCTGCGCGTCGGTCATGCCTTCGCCGAGCGCTGGTGCAGCTAGCGCGAAGCACAGGAGCAAGGGCGCGAACAGCCACTTCATGAGTCGATCCCGTCTCGGCCTAGCAACCCATCTGGGCCCGCAGCGTAGCCGGGCCGGTCTCCAGCTGGTCCTGCCGCGCCTTCGACAGTGCGTGGAAGAAGTCGAAACGGCTCCGTTGCTCAACTTCGCGGATCGTAGTGACGTGGGTGCAGACGTCACTGTTGCCCGGCGTGAGCTGATCGAACACAAAGGTCGCGACCAGGATCGTCGCGCCGTCCTGGACCGCCACGATCTTCCAGTACCCGCTCGGCACTGTATGCGCCTCGTCCGCCCCGGGCAGCGGGGCCATCGCGCGTTCGTAGAGGGGCCCGGTCACTACGAACACGCCGCGGTCACCCCTCTCTCGCGCGAGATCCCGTACGCGGCCTTCAAGGGATTGCCACGGACCTTGGTTGAGTGCGGCCATCTGCGGCGTGATGTTTGAGAGGTAGTTGGTGGTGCGCCAGTGCGGCGTGCCCGTGAACGAAGCGAGCGGCACCTGGTGCCCCCGGTCGGTGCCGAGCACCGCGTTCGCCCGGCGGTAGTCGTCTGGTTGCGGTTCCAACGTTTCGGATGGGTCGAGCGCTGGATCCGCCTTCCAGTTCCGGCTTTGCGTCGGACCGATGGTCGAGGATGTCACCTTATACGCCGCCCAATCGGCGAACTTGGTGCTGTCGTTTGAACTCAGGACATAGATTTCGCGGATGATCAGGTCGTTGGTCGCGGGACCGCCGAGCGGACAGCCGTGCAAGCAGTGCGCCGAGTGAATTTCCTGGGCTCGCGCGGGTAGAAAGGCGATGGCGGCGAACAGCGGGACTGCGAATAGCCAGCGGAGCATCGGAAGCGGTCCTTCCTGGTTGCCAGAATGATGCAACTTTCGGTGGACCTGAGACAAGCTCGACGTCCGCACTCAATTCTAAACAACGCACAACCTTACTTGGACCCACGTTCGGTGATTATTTGCTCGACCGCCAATTGCCGTCCGGGATGCCGGTGACTTGTTCAAGTCCGCGCGATTCTCTCAGCATGTTGATGCCCATCGCCCCCTGCTCGATCGCATCGTCGAGTGCCACATGGGTGTGCGGCAGCCGGTCGAACCAGCGCTGCGGGAAGCGCCGCTTGATGGCTCGCCTGAAGTCGCCAGCCTGCATCGCCATGCCGTAGGACTTGAGGCAGAGCGCCGAGATCCCGAACGGATTGCGGCCGAGGAAGCGATGGAAGTACCAGTTGATCCAGCCGAAATCGTAAGTGCCCGGATAACCCATGAAGACTGGCCGGCCATGCTCCTTGGCGAGCCCGGCGATATGCGCCTCGAACGCCTCCATCGCCGCTGCGGGCGCGCGGGTGTCCTCGCGCGTCGCCTCGAAGGCGCGTTGGTTTTTACCCCACCAGGCCATGGTCTCGGGATCGGGCATGGCGTCCTCGAGCAAATCGAGATTGGCGCTGAAGGAGCCCACCACCTGCTTGTCGATGGTGAACGCCGCGGAGCCGAAGCTCAACATCGAGCTCAGCCCTGGCACTCGTCCGTCCGCCTCAATATCGACGGAGAAGTAAAGTTCCGTGGTCATCAATTTCTGAATGAGGTCGGTAGTTGATGTCCGATTCGGGGCAAATGGGAATTTCCACTCCTGACAGCAAGGTAGAATTGTTCGATTATCATTGAGTCCCGGGCGTCCAAGCTTAGCGAGCTGCGGCATGGACGAGCCCTACCACTTTCTCCGCAACCCGCCCGACCTGACGACCGCGGAGGCGCGCCTTAAGCTCCGTCCTCGGGTCGGGCCGTACTGGAACTACCTCATCCCGGGCGTGTCCCTCGGCTACAGTCGCGGGGTGCGTGCGTCGCTGTGGATCCTGCGCCGGAGGGAGAAGCAGTCCGTGGGGCGCGCCAAAAACCGGTTCAAGTCGTTCGCCTTTGCGGACGACTATGACCCGCCTGACGGGGACGAGATACTGTCCTACGACCAAGCCCGCGCCCGCGCCATGGAGCTGTACGTTCGAGCGCGGACCAACGGTCCAGGGAAGCGCGACGTCGGCAAGATTTACCGCATGTTCGACGATTTGCCGCCGGAAACGCCCTACACCTTCGCCCACGCGATGAGGGACTATCTCCGCTTCAGGATGGCCAGCGACTACTACGTGCTCGGGGACTTCTACAACTCTCGGACCTACATCCTGCCGACACTCGGTTCGGTCCCGATCGAAGAGGTTACCCGACCGATGGTGTGGGAATGCGTGACCGGCATCGTCGAGTCGACGGTGCGCGTCCAAACGGGGTTTGGCGGTCGGCACCGGGCGATGGGAAAGCCGCGCACCGCCGACGAGCTTCGACGGCGGCAAATCATCGCCAACCGCGTTCTTTCGACGATCGGTCGAGCGCTCGACTACGCGTACACGACAGGCAAGCTGAAGTCGGACTTCGGCTGGCGGTTCATTCCCAAGTTTCGCGGCGCGAGCATCCCTAGAGACCGCCACCTGTCCCAGGCGGAGATCACGGCGCTGCTATTGTGCTGCGGCCCCGAGCTTAAGTTGCTGGTCCAAGCAGCCTTGTTCACGGGGTGCCGCTTCAAGGAGCTGCAACACTTGAAGGTTCGGGACCTCGAACCGCGCACGGGGCACATCCGGATCAAAGAGACGAAGAAGCGCGTGCCGAGAGTCGTGGTGCTGACGCCACGAGCGCGAAAGTTCTTTTCGCTCGTGTGTGCCGGCAAGAACTCGGACGACGTCCTGCTGTCGCGAAACGGGTCAGACATGTGGAGCTTCTCGGTCGCCTTCACGCGCCTGACCAACGCGGCGAAGCGAGGGAACCTGAAGCTGCCGGTGAACTGGAACGTCATGCGGCACACCTACGCCAGCCAAGCTGTCATGGCAGGCATCCCGCTCAACGTCGTGGCTAAGCAGCTTGGCCACGCGAACACGCGCACTCTCGAGCGCCACTACGCGCACCTGACGGACGACTACGTGGGGGAAGTGGTCAGGGACAGAATGCCGGACCTAACCTAACTGGCCTACTCGCGTCTGTAGCTGCCGACAACAACCGCGATGATTTCGATGCCCGGCGCGTCGGACTTGGACATCCGGCCCTCGCCTCCCGACCCGAGCCAGTACCAGGATTGCCCCTCCTTGTCGGTCTGAAACTCCCCAACCACAAACTGAGATTCGCGGCCACTGGTCGGTACCCGCACCACCAGACGGTCGCCAGCGGAAAATCCTCTGCCAAGCTCCTCGGGGTGGACACAGATAAGAAGGTCGCCGTCCCGGTAAAACCGTCCCGATGCTTCCCCCTCGACCTCCAGCGCAAAGCGGGGGCGGTTCTCAAACCTCGAGTCCTTGGGCGCGACAATCGGATACCAGTCGTCGGGAGGACGCACGACGCTGTTGCGCACAACGCCGCCGCCTGTCGCGCCGATCACGTCGATCTTGTCGGTCCAGTTGGCGGGCGGCGTCGCGCGCCCGCGCCCGGTTAGCTCGGACACGCTACAGCCCAGCGTCCGGGCGAGGGCTTCGAGCGTGTCTATCCGGGGGTTCTGCGAGCGGCCCTTCAGAATATCGCGAACGGCCGTCTCATTCAGGTTGGCAGCTCGCGCGAGTGACTTCTGGTTGAAGCCCTCTGCGGCCATCCTGCTGCGCAGCTCGGTTATTAGTGGAGAGTCGGCCATGGGGATAATTCCCACAAAGCCGTCAGATTGTCCAGCGCCTAGGTATGGTGTCCCAACTTGTCAAAAAGCTGGCTGTAGGAGACCTAGTTGAGCGGCGATTCGCCTCGGTCGGTCGAAGTCAAGTCCTCAATGGCCTTGATTATTCGCAGCCAGGTGCGCTGGCCGTCCAGGTCGCCATTGTCGAGAAGTTCGTCCGCTCGCATGGCGGCGAAGATCGCTGCCCTGGCGCCGTGTTGCCCAACCAAGAGATTAGCCGCCCGGTAGATGTCGATATCGCTAGACATCAGCCTTAAAGAGCAGTCAGCTTGAGTTCGATGCACCGGCCAAACGTACACTCAGTCGGTCATCCCGCCCAGTGTCCGTTGTTGGCTGAGGGTGTTGAAGCGGTGGCTTTGTCACGAGAACATGTGGATGTGGGGTTGCTGACTGAGTAGCCTGCGCGGATGCTGGCAATCTCGTATTCCCGCCATCAGTTTCCGCCTGTTGTGATCCAGCGTTCTGTCTGGCTCTACCTCCGCTTCACCTTGAGCTACCGCGACGTGGAGGAATTGCTCGCGCAGCTGGGCCTCGACGTTTCATACGAAACGGTGCGGCGCTGGGTACTGAAATTCGCGCCCGCATTCGCGAGGCTGCTTCGACGACGACGTCCTCGACCAAGCTCACGGTGACATCTGGACGAGATGGTCGTCGTCATTGGCGGCAAGCGACTATATTTGTGGCGCGCAGTCGACGATGAAGGCGAGGTTCTCGACGTTCTGGTCCAGCGGAAGCGGAACAAGGTGCCGGCCAAGAAACGCATGCGCAGCCTCCTCAAGAAGCAGGGCTTCGCGCCGAGCGTCGTCGTCACCGACAAGCCCAGATCATACGCATCGGCATTCCGGGATATCGGCTTGAGCGCGCGGCATGAGCAGGGGCTGAGAAAGAACAATCGTGCGGAGAATTCACACCTGCCAATTCGGCGACGAGAGCGAAAACTGCAACGGTTCAAGTCGGCAGGATCCGCTCAACGCTTTCTTTCCGCCCATGCCGTCGTCTACAACACCTTAAACCCGCAGCGCCATCTAATCTCGCGACGCACATTGCGCGCCTTTAGAGCCGAGGCGACGGAGCGGTGGAACGTCGCGGTAGCGCCCGCGTGACCGGCGGTCACACTCAACACGTTCTTGCGCATCTCAAAGTTCCTGTGACAACGCCGTACCGGCCCCTGCCCACTCCGGCAAACAACTTAACGTGTCAATGCCTTTCCACCTGAAAGGCGGCCTTGGCGTGCCCAGCCATGGTGGACAGCTGGGCGCGATCTGTGCCCTCATTGGTCACCTCGTGGGCGACGATCAGATGGAGTCTGCGGCCATGATGGCGGCAAGCTGCCGTTGGATGCGTTCCTGGGCCATGTGCAATGACCGCTCTCCGGGGACCGATCAACCAGGAGTCTATGGACCGGGCGCGGAGCTGTCCACCGACCTCGCCAACGACGGCACCGAGCGGAATGGGCTGTCGAACATCTGTCATGTCCGCCGCCGCGACGACATCGTGCAGGAGAAGCTGATCTACAGCTTCTGAGCGCCGCGGGCGCGAGCCCGCCGGCGCGTCACCGGACCGGCCAGAGCGTTCCGTCACCCATGCCGGCGCGGCCGCGCCAGGCGGCGCCGGCGGTCTTGACGTCGTTGACGAGCTGGCGCTCGTCGACGGTCAGCAGGGTGCGGTTCTTCATCACCGTCAAGCCGTCGATGATCACCGTATCGGCATCATTCCCGTTCGCGGCGTAGACAAGGCTGGCGATCGGATCGGCGTTCGGGTGCCAGTGCAGACCCGACATGTCGAAGAGTACGAGATCGGCCTTCTTGCCGGCTTCGAGAGAGCCGATCTGGTCGTCCCACAGGCAGGCGCGCGCGCCGTCGATCGTTGCCATCTCCAGCGCCTTGTAGGCGCCCATCTTAGTGGCGTCTGCGTAGGCATCCTTGTGCGCGCAGGCCCCCAGATACATGACGCGGACCATGTCGAGGAAGCGGCCTGCCGTGGCGCTGTCGGTGCCGAGCCCAACGGTTATCCCGGCCTCTACCATCGCCGGCATCATCTTGTTCTGGATGACGCCGTAAGCCCCGTGCATCGACGCCGAGGGGCAGTGTGCAACCTTGACGTCGGCTTCCTTGAGCCACCGTATCTCCTGCTCGTTGGGGTAGCCCATATGGATCAGGTAGAGGTTGGGAGCGAAGAGGCCGAGGTCCCGGTAACGCTCAAGCGAGCGCTTGCCGTAGCGCTCCTCGATCGCTTCGTTCTCGCCGAAGACCGCCGCGACGTGGCTATGCACGCCGACCCCGTGCCGGTCGGCGATTTCCTTGATGCCGCGGCAGAGCTCGTCGCTGACGTTGAAGATGTAGCGGAGGCTGGTCCAGGCGCGCAGCCGGCCGCCGGCCGCGCCGTTCCAGCGCTCGACGTGCCCCTCGGCAGCCTTGAGCGCGACCTCGGTGGTCTCGAAGTGCTTCTCCGGCACCGGCACGTTGTCGTCGGCGACGTCGCGGGTCGAGCGGTTGATGATGCCGCGGACGCCGATGTCGACGGCGGCCTGGGCGAGCTGGTCGGAGTGATGTCCGCCGGGATCGTTGAAGCAGGTGGTCCCCGATTTGATCATCTGGGCGTAGTTGCCGAGCGCGCCGACATAGGCTTCGTCCTCGTTGAGCGCGGCCTCGTAGGGATAAACGCGCTTGTAGAGCCAGGTCATTATGTCGACGTCGTCGCCGATGCCCTTGGAGAGGAACTGGAACGGGTGGTTGTGCGCGTCGATCAGGCCGGGCGTGACGAGCTTGCCCGAGGCGTCGATGACGTTCGTCGCCGTGTGCTTTTGCAGGACCGTATCGGTCGGGCCTACATCGGCGATCCTGTCGCCTTCGATCGCGACCGCGCCGTCGCGGTAGACGGTGCGCTCGGCGTTCATGGTGACGATGTAGCCGTTTCGGATAATCAAGTCCGCCATGTAATCCTCCGCCTCAGGTTCCTGTCGTTTGTGGTTTTTCGGCCCCGGCCCCCGAAGCCCCCTGGTCGGCGACGCCGAGGCTGTGACGCAGCCGGTGGGCGTAGTCCTGGAATTCGGGCCGGGTCCGGAAATCGGGATCGCGCGGGCGCTCCATGTCTATCGTCACTTCCTCGATGATGCGGCCAGGCCGCGCCGACATGACCAGCACCCGGTCGGACACCAGGACCGCTTCGTCGATGCTGTGCGTGACCATCAGCACGGTCTTGCCGGTCTCCCGCCAGATCCGCATCAGCTCGACCTGCATGACCTCGCGGGTCAGTGCATCGAGCGCGCCGAAGGGCTCGTCCATGAGCAGGAGATCGGGATCGTGGATGAGGGCGCGGCAGATCGAGACGCGCTGCTGCATGCCGCCGGAGAGCTCCTTGGGGTACTTGTCCTCGAAACCGGCTAGGCCGACCATGTCGATCAGCCGCTTGGCCTGTGCGCGATAGGTCGCCTTGTCCAGGCTGAGCACCTCGATCGGCAGCAGCACGTTGTCGAGCACGCGACGCCAGGGCGGCAGCGCCGCAGTCTGAAACACCATGCCGATGCCGACCTGCGGCCCGTTGATGGCGATGCCGGCGAGGCGCACGGCGCCGCCGCTGATCGGCGTGACGCCGAGGACCATCTTCAGCAGGGTGCTCTTGCCGCAGCCGCTCGGTCCGATGATCGAGACGAACTCGCCGCGGCTGGCGGTGAACGACACGCCGGCGAGCGCTTCCAGCGTCCCGCCGCGGCTTTCGTAGGTCTTGGAAAGGTTCTCGAACTCCAAGTGCGGAGCGCTCGCGCTGGAGCGGTCGACACGCGTCGCTCGCCGGTCGTTCGTCACGCGTTACCCACCCCCCGCTGCGATAGCCCCCGTCGCGCAAGCCGGTCGCCGCAAGGCAAACCGCACACCCGAAGTCGATCGATGCCCCAATATCCGTACAAGCCGTTGACAGGGTAATTGTTCGGCCATAGCGTAACAATCCCGCATTTGAAATTGTGTTTTGTAGATAAAACAAACTCCCCGAAAGAAGTCAGGAGCGGTCAGATGAACGTATACGGGAAGATTAAGTCGATTTCTGCAACCGTTGCCTTGGCGACGACTGTGATGTGGTCGTCGGTCTCCGCCGCCGCGGAGCAGAAAGTCACGATGCATTTGGACTTTCTGGTCAACGGCTACCACGCCCCGTTCTACCTGGCCAACGAGAAGGGTTGGTATAAGGAGGCCGGCCTGTCGGTTACGATCCGGCCGGGGCGGGGCACTGCGGATTCGATCAAGAATGTCGCCACCGGCCAGGCCCAGTTCGGCTTCCCCGACTTCGGCGCGGTCTCCAAGGCGATCGCCGACGGCATCCCGATCACCGCGGTCGCGGCATTCTCGCAGACCGTGCCCGCGGGCATCATCAGCTTTGCCGACAAGCCGATCAACAAGCCAAAGGACCTCGAAGGCAAGTCGATCGCGGTGGCGCCGTTCGGGGCCACGGCGATCATGATGCCCGCCTTCGCCAAGATCAACGGCGTCGACATGTCGAAGGTAAAGGTCCAGACATACAATTTCGGCGCCATGGTGCCGAGTTTCCTGACCGGCAAGGTCGACGCCACCGTTGGCTACGTTTTCGGCGAGTTCCATGCCGCCCAGAAGAAATCGCCCAAGCGGAAGGTGCTATTCCTCGCCATGGCGGACTGGGGGATCGGCGCCTATTCGAACGGCATCGTCGTCAACAACGCCTTCATGAAATCGAACCCCAAGGCCGTGGCAGCCTTCGTCAAGGCCTCGCTGCGCAGCCTCAAGTACACGCTGACGCATTTGGACGAGGCGATCGCCGCGACGGCGAAGCATACCGAGACCCCGGCCGCCACGCTGAAGGAGCAACTGCAGCTGGCGTTGCGCAATTTCGATACGCCGCAGGCGCGCAAGCTCGGTTGGGGGACGATGACCGACGACAAGTGGAAGGCCACCCAGGACATCCAGGTCGAGTTCAACAAGCAGAAAAAGCGCGTGCCGTTGAGCGCGATCTACACAAACAAGTTCGTCAAATAGTCCTCTGGGATAGACTTGCCGGCGGGTGGCCCGTGCGCCGCCCGCCGGTAACCTGACGAGGCGGTCGAGCGGCGACGATGTTGCGCGGTACATTCGACAAGTTGTTGCCGGTTGCCTTCTTCGTGGGCCTGATCGTGCTGTGGCAGATCGCCACGCATGTTCTCACCGTGCCCTCCTTCCTGCTGCCATCCCCGGTCGAGATCGCCAAGAAGATCTACGAGCTCTTCGACCGGCTGCTGATGCATACCTGGGTGACCTTGTCGGAGGTGCTGATCGGCTTCGCCCTCGCCTCGATCGGCGGCATCTTCCTTGCGGTGATCACCGCGCATTCGCGCTTTCTGGCGCGCACGATCTTTCCGATCATGGTGATCTCTCAGGTCATTCCAACGATCGCGATCGCGCCACTGTTGGTGATCTGGTTCGGTCCAGGCGACGTGGCGCGGCTGACGGTCGTCTTCCTGATCGCCTTCTTCCCCGTGGTGGTGAACACCACCGCCGGCCTGCTGCGCGTCGACGAGGAGCTGGTCGACCTGGTAGCGGGCCTGAAAGGTACGCGCTGGAAGATCTTCACCAAGATCCGCATGCCGAACGCGCTGCCGAGCATTTTCACCGGCATGCGCATCTCGATCGCCCTCTCGGTGATCGGTGCGGTGGTGGCCGAGTTCGTCGCGGCGAATGCCGGGCTCGGCTATCTCATCTTTTCCGCCGCCACCAATTTGGACACGGTGCTCGTGTTCGCCGCGGTGACGCTGCTCGCCGTCATGGGCATCATTCTCTTCCAACTCGTGCTGCTGAGCCAGAGGCTCGCCATTCCCTGGGCGCTCGAAGCGAAGGAAGGCGACGCCTGAGCCGCGCCTGACGCTCGATGTGAACCCCGGAGGCCGTCACGACCGTTTCCATCACGATCGCCACCGACAACTACGACCGAATCCAGGCGTTGCGAACCGGCGAGGTCGCCGTCGAGGGATGCGATACGACCTACCTGGTGACGCGTCCCGGCGAGACCTTCTTTCGGCTCTTCAACCACCAGGAATTCGACGTCGCCGAGATGTCGCTCAGCACTTATATGCTGGCGCGCTCCAAGGGCGACTGGCCGTACCGCGCGATCCCGGTATTCCTGTCGCGCGCCTTTCCGCATTCCTCGATCTACGTGCGGGCGGGCGCCGGCATTGCGCAACCTGCCGAGCTGCGCGGCCGGGTGGTCGGGGCGCCGAGCTATCATCTGACGCGCGGCCTCTGCGTCCGCGGCATGCTGCAGGACGAGTACGGGGTGCGGCCGGACGACATGGCCTGGCGCATCGGCGGCGTCGACGCGCCGGAGGATTTCGACTACGTCGGCGTTGATTTGTCCGGCCTCGACATCAAGCCGATCGCCAAGGGCGCCTATTTGGCCGGGCTTCTGCTGGACGGAGAGATCGACGCCATCGTCTCCTACCGCGATCCGCAGATACTCTATGACGGCAACCCCGGCATCAGCCGCCTGTTCGGCGACTTTCGCGAGGCCGAGCGGCGGTACTACGAGAAGACCGGCATTTTCCCCGTGATGCATGTCGTGGGCATCCGAGAGACACTGGTCGAGAAGTATCCGTGGCTCGCGCGCAGCGTGTTCAAAGCCTTCGATGCGGCGAAGCTGCGGTGCACCGAGCGGCTCAATGACCTGGATGCGCCGATCGTCACCCTGCCATGGGTCGCGGCAGAGACCCAGGCGACGATGGCGCTCATGGGCGCCGATTTCTGGCCCTACGGCGTCGAGCCCAACCGCACGACGCTGGAGGCCCAGACGCGCTGGTCGCACGAACAGGGCCTCTCTCCGACACGCTTCGCGGTCGAGGAGCTTTTCGTGCCTTCAACGCTATCCTGGTACCGGGACTGACGCGGCGCGAAGCACTATCCCGCCGCCGCGTCGCGGCCGCATAGGTCGGCGATGACGCCGGCATAGACCTTGGTTGCGGTGACCAGGTCCTCGATGCGGCCGCGCTCGTCGGGACGGCTGAGATAGCGGCCGGTGGGGCCGTATATGATGCCGGGAATGCCCGCCTTGGCCATCCACGACGCATCCGAGGCCGCGAAGCGCAGGACCCTCGACTCCTCCGCCGATCGGCCGGTCACCCGCGCATGGGACTCGCGCACGGCCGCCACCACGACCGAGTCGTCCGGGCTGTCGAAGGGATGGGGAAAAGTGTCGGCGGCGAATTCGAGCTCGTAGGCGAAGTCGGGATCCTCGCGCGCGATCCCACCGAGCAGGTCGTGCAGGTCGCGCTCTATGGTGTGCTTATCCATGCCCGGGACGATACGGATATCGACGGTGACCGAGCAGCGATCGGGCATCAGTGCCGGTCGTGTCCGGTCGTAGCTACGCGAAATGCCCCCTCGGACGCTGCCGATATTGAGCTGCGGCAACCCCTCGAACCCTGCCGCCGGCTCGAAGGTGAGCCAGCCGCCCTCATCGCGCGACGCCAGTAGCTGGTGGCTCCGACCGAGGCGAGCGATCACCGTGGCCGATTTCTCGACTGCGTTGACGCCTTTGCTACCGGGAGCATCCTCGGTCGCGAAATGCTTGGTCCTGCCGAGGATGTGGATGTCGACGACGATCGAAGCAGTGTGCCGCGTCGCGGTCTGCAGCTCAGTCGGCTCGCCCAGCACAAAATAATCGGCAGCGAGGCCTTGCGCGAGCGCATGCTGGGTGCCCGCGCCGCCGCGCAGCTCGCCGCATACAAGGGCGATCCTGACGTCGCCCTTGAGCGGGATGCCGGCGCGCTGCACCGCGTCGGCCGCCATGATGTAACAGGCGCATGCAGCCTTCATGTGGACGAAGCCATAGAGCCAGCCGTCCTCCACGACCCCGCCGAAAGGGTCTTTGGTCCAGCCGTCGGAAACGGGATTGTGGTCGATGTGACCGTTGAACAGCAGCGAGATACCACCGCCGCCGCCCTTGAGCATGCCCATCGCGTTGGCGCTCGGCCCCGGCATATTGGGGAAATGCGGGACCGGCTGGACCGCGCCCGCGAGGCCGATCTCGTCCATGGTTCGGGCGAACATCTGTGCGACGTCCGTCTCCTCTCCGGACAGACTCGGAATGCGCAGCGAGGCGCGCGACAACTCGACCACGCCCGCATTGTCGACCGCATCGATCGCTTCTTGAACCGTTTCACGCATCATTGGACCGGATTCTGGTGGCTGTTGTCGACCTGGCGGACAGAATAGTTGTTGGCAGCCGGCTCACAAGGACCACTGGCCCAAATCGACCGAAATCGGCACCATTGAGAGTAGGCAGGTCCGAAGCCCACGCAAAGGAGTGGTCCCAATCCTTGGACCGACGCCGGCATTGACACGTTAACCGCCGCGGTCGCCAGAATTCGATCATGATCCGGATCAGGCGGCAAGCCAGCTTCGCTGCCAGACAGCAAAGGCGCCAGCTCGAAATTCTTTGAAGACGCGGCGCGATAGAAGATGGCGTTGAACGTAAAAGGCATTGTAGACGGCTGGGTGAATCGACAGGAACCGTTGTGCTGATCCGGGCGATCTGAACCGCTGCTGTTTTCGTTCTCGCCGCCGAACCGGCTGGTGTGAGTTCTCGGCTCGATTGTTTGCTCGTAGTCCCTGCTCGTGAAAGCCAGACAGCCGTTCTTCGCGGATGGCGACAGCGTAGGATTTGAGCCTGTCGGTGGTGATGCGCTTCGGCGCGAAGCCCTGCTTCTTCATCCGCTTTCGGAGCAATCGCCTCGCCGATCTGGCGCAGCGTCGTGGCTGGACCAAGAAGTCCAGAACTTCACCTTCGTCGTCGACCGCCCGCCACAGCCAATGCTTACGGCCACGGATCCTGATGACCATCTCATCGAGGTGCCAGTTGGAACTCGCCCGTGGACGGCTGCGACGAAGATTGCCAGCGATCAGGCGCCCAAGCTTCAGAAACCAGCGACGGACGGTCTCATTGGAGACGTCAATGCCCCGCTCGGCCAGCAGATCCTCGACATCGCGAAATGACAGCGCGAACCGGGCATAGAGCCAGACCGCATGCTGGATAATCTCTGGCGGAAAGCGATGACGCTTGAACGAAATCGGTGTCATGCACCGAAGCTAGCTGCCCCCACCCGCTCAGGCCACCGACTTAACGTGTCAATGCCTGCCAAACGTGCGATATCAAAACTGAGGGATCTACGGAATGGCGCAACGGCGACAGGAGATCGAGGCGTTCGTGCG
>Ga0302046_10000727_pt1 | contig 31973 bp, 20 predicted proteins | sample RVTome_11_FD_200261 | JGI IMG/M metagenome (GOLD analysis project Ga0302046, IMG submission 200261) | Soil microbial communities from uranium-contaminated site in the Upper Colorado River Basin, Wyoming, United States - RVT147D111 (version 2) ...
TCCCGCTGCCGGGCGGGCCGGGAGAGACGTTCACGGACGCCGCCGTGCAGATCGCGCGAACGATGCCCGAGGCGCAACGCCGGCGGCGAGACGTGCTCCTTGTCGATGTGCGCGGCGTCGGCCTGTCGCGTTCCCTCTCGTGCGCCGCCGAGTACCCGCGCGGACCGCTGTCCCGATTCGGTTCGCTCTTCCCGCTCGACCACGCCGCCGCGTGCCGCGATGAACTGACGAAGAGGGCCACGCTGGACCGGTACACGACCGCCTCGTCGGTCGATGACCTGGAAGAGCTGCGACGCTGGCTCGGCTACACGTCACTGAACCTCTCGGGAGGTTCGTACGGCACACGCGTCGCGCAGGTCTACATGCGGCGTCACCCGCGAGCCGTACGCACGGTCGTGCTGAACGGCGTGGCGCCGGTCGACGAGCCGCTCTACGTGCAGCACGCGTTCCTTCTCCAGCGCGCCCTCGATCGGCTCCTGGCGGAATGCCGTTCCGACGACGCCTGCCACACTGCCTATCCCGAACTCGAGCGGAAGCTGGCGCGGCTTCTCGCTCGATTCGAGGACGGTCCGATCGACGTCAGGCTGGGCACTCGCCTTGTCGCCTTCTCGGCCGGCGACCTTTCCTACGTGCTCCGAGGACTGCTCTACGGCCGGGGCGGTGATCTGCCCATGCTGATCGATCGCGCCACATCCGGCGAGCTTGCACCGCTCGCCGAGTACTACTTCGAGCGAACGGCGTGGGTCAGCGAAGTGGGTGGTTACCACTTCTCGGTGCTCTGCGCGGAGGACATCGCGCCGCTGACCGACGAGCACGTCGCGCGTACGACGCGCGGTACGTTCATGGGCGACCATCTGATCCAGGCGTACCGGCGCGTCTGTGACCTCTGGCCGTACGCGCGCCTCCCGCAGTCGCACTGGCAGCCGGTCGCGAGCGATGCACCGACGCTGCTCCTCTCCGGCGGCCGCGACCCCGTCACGCCACCCGAGGGCGCGGACGTTGTCGCCCGCCACCTTCCCAACAGCCTGCACGTCGTGGTGCCGAACGGCGGTCACGGCGTGGGCGGCCCCTGCATCCAGGCGATGATCACGACCTTGTTCGAAACGGCCCGGCTCGACGGCGTGGATCGCTCGTGTGTCGAGGCTGCGCCGCCCACACGGTTCCGCGTGCGGGCGTTCGGGAACTGACGCTGCTTCCATTACGAGACCGCTTGCCGACGTCGTGATTCAGCCGGTCTCAGGAGGGGGTTCGACGGCGGCGCGCGTTGGGTTGAGCCGTCGCAGGACGCCGGTCACGTTTGCGCGACGGTGCGCAAGGACGATCGTCGCCAGGCACGAGCGGCACGACCTCGCTCGTTCGGCTGGCGGCGTCGCGTGCATGCGTACGGTCTGACCACGATCACTCGCGACGCAGTGCAGCGACCGGATCGAGGTTGGCCGCTCGGAGCGCAGGCACGGCGGATGCCGACAGTCCGGCCGCGAGCAGGATGACGAGTGCGCCCGCAAACGTCGGCGGATCCCACGGTGCGAGACCGAACAGCGCGGCGGCGAGCAGCCGGCCGGCCGCAAGGGCGCCGAACGTGCCGATGGCGAGGCCGGTTGCGGTGCGGCCGAGTCCGCGGCGAAGGCACAGCCACACGATCTCGCGCCGGTGTGCGCCGAGCGCCACGCGGATGCCGAGCTTGCGCGTGCGTTGCGCAACGGCGTGTGCCAGCATGCCGTACACACCGAGGACGACCAGTGCCAGCGCAGGGACGGCAAAGCCGCTCATGAGAAACCACCTGCAGACGACGCGGCGCAAGCTGCTCCATGACCGAGTCGTCCAGTGAGCGAACGGCGTAGACGAGCCGGCTGGGATCCAGTTCGCAAACGACGGCCGCGGCGCCGCGGATCACTCCGTCGCGCGGGCGAGTCCGCACGTTCGCGCTCCGACATGTCGGCAGGCTCGGCGCGCGGGCCCATCTCAACCAGCGGAACTGCGCCTGACCGGTGGTCAGGCCGCAGTTCAGGTACTGGAGGATCCGTCAATGCATGAACCTGCGACGGAACCCAATGACCTCGAGAGGTTCTTCGTGGAGCGGGCCAATGCAGGTGACGTGGAAGGGCTCGTCGCGCTCTATGAATCCAATGCCATACTCGCGTACGGCAATGGCGAGGTCGCGAATGGTCTGGACGAAATCCGGGAGTTCCTTGTCAGGTTCCTGGCCGATCGCCCGCAGCTCGATCCGGGCATTCAGGCGGCAGCGCTGCGCAGCGGAGACCTCGCACTCACCTCATCCCGACTGAGCAACGGAGATCTAACCGCTGAAGTTGCCCGGCGTCAGGCAGATGGGAGTTGGCTCTGGGTCGTCGATCAGTTCGCGCTCGGAGGCGAGGTGTAGAGATGCGGCCTGACGAGTACGGGCGAACGCAAGTACGATTACGCATTGCCGGCCGCCGGGCAGCCGGTGGATGCGTTCGCGAACTCATGACGCGATGATTGCCACACGTGCACGGACGGCGACACATTGCGAGCAAGCCGGCAGGGACGTCATGCGGACGAACAGGACGAACACAGGATCAGCACGAGGCGTCGATGAGCGCAGTGGAACGGCTGACGAGGTTCAGCCCGCCGACACCGGAACTTCCAGTTGAAGATGTCGAGCGCGCGCAGCAGCACTATCGAGACGTACCCGGCTTCAGGATTGGCTGGCTTCGTGAACGGACGGAACGCCTGCTGCCATGACCGCGGATCGGCATGAATGAGTACTTCGCTGTGAACCGTGCTCTCTGGGATGGATGGACGGCCGTTCACGAACGGTCGGCATTCTACAATGTCGACGCGTTTCGCGCCGGCCAGTCGACGCTGCACTCGATCGAGCGTGACCAGGTGGGTGACGTCAGCGGTAAGCAGTTGCTGCACCTGCAGTGTCACTTTGGCCTTGACACCCTGTCCTGGGCGCGGCTCGGCGCCGAAGTCACAGGTGTCGACTTCTCCGAGCGAGCGATCTCGCTGGCTCGCAGCCTGACGCGGGATCTGGGCCTGCAGGCGACCTTCGTCTGCGCGAACGTCTACGATCTGCCGGAGAGCTGGGCGGAACGCTTCGACCTGGTGTACACTTCCTACGGAGCCATTCCCTGGCTACCGGATCTCGGGACGTGGGCGAGAGGCATCGCCCGTGTCCTTCGCCCTGGAGGATCGTTTCATCTGATCGAGTTCCACCCTGTGGTCGGCATGCTGGATGATGATGGCCGCACTTTGAAGCATCCGTATTTCGAGCAGGCGCAGCCGATGCGGTACCGAGTCGAGGGCTCGTATGCCGACCGGAGCGCGCCGTATTCGAACGAGGCGTGCGAATGGTCGCACAGCCTGGGCGATGTGATGGGCGCACTGCTGTCGGCCGGTTTCACGATTCAGAGGTTCGAGGAGTTTCCGTACAGTCCGTACAACTGCTTTCCGTTTCTCGAGGAACGCGAACCGGGCAGATGGTACGTGCGCGGTCTGCATCCGGCCCTTCCTCTCACGTTTGCCGTTCACGCCGTTCGCAGGTCCTGACGTCTGGTTGCAGGTTGCGCGAGCGCGGCGTGCCGGACACGTGCTCCGTCCCCACCATTGCCAGGCCGCCATGCATCGGGGTGGCATGAGGCGGCTTCACGATCCGTGCGTATACGAAGTGGTTCATCGGGCGGCTGCACGAAGGATACGTCCCGGATGTCCTGATGGGCGCGCTCCGCTGCGCATGGAGGGCGGCCCGCGCACGTCCAGCAACGTGCCTCGAGTTCCAGCTCCGCCCGGGATCCACTGGCGAAGCAGCTCCAGGCTGCCGGCTCGACTACCGGCAGACGCGTGTCCGATTGGCGCTGGTGCTACAGCTTCTCGTAGGTCGCGACCGTGATGTTCGTCACGCGCTGGCCCGTCGGATCCATGCGCATGTACATCACGCCGATTGACATGCCGTCGGGCGAAAGCACATTCGTGAGGATCTGCGTCACGACACCATTCTTCTTGTAGATGATCTCGTTGATGCGATCGCTGATCCGGAGCACGGCCCCGGTGTCCGTGTTGGCGTTCCCGTACAGTGGCTCGTCCCTGCCATCGAACATGGTCGTGTAGCCCCACCGGCTCGTTTCACCCCTGGCGTTGACGGACTCGATGGTGATGCGCATGCCCGTGTCCTGGTAACGCTCGTAGGTCATGATGTTGCTGGCAGGCGGCGCTGCGTCGGACTTCAGTTTCCACTTGCCGAACCGTGGATTGGACGATTGCGCCGACGCTCCGCTGGCCATCCATGCCAGCACAGAAGCCAGACCGATGCTGATCAATGCTGCACGCGCTCGCATCTCCGATCCTCCTGTCCATGCTGCCTGATTCGGGAGAGTGCCTCCCTCATCACGACGATGGAGGCACGGCGCAAATGCCGCCCACGGCAGGGCGCGCCGATGATGGTGGCGCGAGGCGCGATCATGCGTCAAGGGCAAGGTCAGCGCCGGTCTCACGCGATCCGGGCGAACGAGAAGTCCGGTGTCAGGCGGGTCGGCCTCAGGCGGCGGAACGAACGAGTGCGAACGCGCCATGCTCCTGACAACACCACATGGCGCTTCGGTCATCCGTGTCCGTGGCACACCGCTCCGGCGCCCTGGCGCCCCGGCGCCCGTGCCAGGTGACCGCGCATGTATCCGGCCGGCCGTTTTTCCTCGCCTTGCCGCGCCCGGATCCCGGGCTCAGACGCATGTGATGCGTTTGTGATCCCTGGATGATGGCGCTCGCCTAGACTGCGTCCCGGTCGAGACGATTTCAGGATTCCGGGGGTGACCCATGATTTCACGTCGGCTGTTCGGACTGCTGGTTCTGCTGGTGTCGACCGCATGCGGCGGGAGTGGGCTGACGGACGCGCCGCCCGACTTTCCGTTTCCGATCGATACGACGGGGCCGGTCGGTGGGGCGGCGACCACGACGTCGCAGCAGCGCATGGCCGCGCTGGATGCGGTCGAGCTCGTGCTCTCGTTCCTGCCCGGTCAGGACCTCGCGACGGAGACCCGTTTCCTGGTCGAGGCGATGCGGGCGATGCCGCAGTTTGCGGCGGTGGGTGCGGCGCCGGACCAAACGGTCTGGGCGAAGTTCACCAATGGCATGTCGCTCTTCATCGTGCACGCCGGGCCGGGCGAGGCGACGGGAGGACCGCCAACGCAGGCTGTGACAGGGCTGGCGCGTGATCCCGCACCGTGGACGACTTCCGGCGGGCCGACGCACGTGTCCGCCGCGCCGGTTGCGCTGCGGCCGCCTGCGCGGCGTATCGCAGGCACGGTCCCCGCATCGGCACGGTTCCGGCTGTTCGATGGCGTGGGCAGTTACGTGCCGGGCGACCCGCGCGCCGACCTGGAAGCGATGCTGACGAAGCACGGGTACACGGGCACGCGGGAGGATGCCACGCTCGCCGCGCTGCGCAGCGTATCGGGCGACGGCATCTTCTACATGCGCGCGCACGCCGGCCTGGGTTCCATCCATGGTGACAGCACGCGACTGAAGTACGCGCTCTGGACGGCGACGGCGGCGGACTCCGCGGCGGAAGCGAACGATGCGACGCTGCTCACGGATCTGATGGTCGGGCGGGTCGTCTACATGCTGTTTCGAGTGACGGCGTGGACGAACGCCAATCCGTTGGCGGCGCCCAATCGTCATTACGGCATCACGGAAGACTTCATCTCGCATTACATGACGTTCGCGAACAACAGTTTCGTCTACGTGGACGCGTGCGAGACCGCGGCTCAGCCGGGCCTGCGTGCTGCGTTCCGCAACGCGTCCCTGTTCGCCGGCTGGACCGAGCGCGTACTCTTCGCAGCGCAGGGTCCGACCGCACGCTACGTCTTCGATCGGATGCTCGGCGCGAACACGTTCGGTCCCGAGGCGCCGCATCAGCGGCCGTTCGATTTCGAGTCGCTGCCGCTGGACCCGAAGTTCGGCAAGGGCCGGATCCTGGGGTACTCGCGATCGGTGCGTGCGAACGGCAGCGTCATTGAAGCCGAGCTGGCCTTCCATCATCTGCGCGGTGAGTTCGGCATCCTCGCGCCGAGCATTCACTCGCTGAGTGTGAACGAGGTGACCAAGGAGGTGGTGCTCCAGGGATATTTCGGGAACGATCCCGGCGCGGATGGAAAGGTCACGATCGACGACGGCAGCGGCCCCTTCGATCTTACGCTGATCCAGTGGCTTCCCGACCTGATCCGCGCCCACCTGCCATCCAGCGGTCGCGGCGCCAGCGGTGACGTGGTCGTCGATGTGCGCGGTCATCAAAGCAATCGGCGCCAGCTGCTCGAATGGAAGGGCACGCTGGTCTTCACACTGGACGAGGTCGGCAGTCTGGCACAGACCATCGAGATGGACGTGCGTGCGCGGACGGATCCGCAGGACGTCCGCGACCTGCCCGGCCAGCCTCCGAAGGCCAATCCGGTCGCGTTCTTCAGTCTGATTCCCGCGACGCAGTCGCGCTACCGGGCGCTGGGTACGTTCAGCATGCCGATCGGCATGTGTACTTCAACCACCACCTGGTTCGCGAGTGGATCGATCGATGCCGCGCTGCTGGCGACGTCAACGGAATCGTTCACCTACGGAGGCAGGGTCGATGCGTTGCGCAGCATCTTCGAGCTGACGGTACTCAAGGCAGTGGCGTCGCAAGGCCTGTCGGTCACGGCGACGCTCGATTGTCCGCTGGGCAGGACCAGCGCCGATGTGAAGGGCAAGATCGAAAGCTTCGCCGAGATCGTCGACGATCCGGTCCTGCGCGGTGGGAAGCTGTCGATCGAATTGCCGCTCGATCCCGCATGGCACGTCACGGCCGGCCGGAAACAACGTTCGATTGCATCAGCCATGGATCCGGCCGGCCAGGTGACGTTCATCCTGCAGTGGCCGCAGATACCGCCGCGGCCACTCTACAATCCGACGCTGCCGCGCTGAATGCGACAGTCAGAGATCGAAACGGACCTGATGCGGATCCGCGAGCACATCGCCGATCACCCGCAGGTGTGAGTCGACAGCGACGTTCGCGGCTGTCGTGCGTTTGAACGCCGCATCATCGGATCGCTGCCCGTGCGGGCCCGGTGCGTCGTGACCCGCGCGTGGCGGGACGGGTGCGGTCATTCGGATGGGCGACGTCGAGACCGTCGCGGACCAGGGCAGTCGGCCCCAGCAGACCAGTTGGCCCGCATCGGTCACTCCACACGTGAAGGAACTGCCGGCACTGAGCGAGCGGAACCGCTGACCGCCCCCGACGGGAGACGGGCGCGGTGCGCACGGATGCGCGAAACAGATTGTCATGGCCGGGTCGACCGTTCCCAGTTCGCCGCTCGCGTTGCGTCCCCAGCACCATGCGCGGTAGTCGGGCGCAATGCCGCACGTGTGACCCGTGATGCTGGTCGTGATGTGTGCGAGCAGCGGCGCACCGCTATCGCCCGGATCACGCCGGGCGCGCACGTCTGCCGGATCCGAGCCGAGCTGTCCGTCGACGTTGCTGCCCCAGCACCAGGCGTTGCCGGACCGGGTCAGCCCGCAGACGTAGTTGCCGCGGGCGCTGAGCGCCGTGAAGCGTGACACGCCGTTCACGGGAACGGGAGCCGGCGTTGCGCCGGTCGCAGCAGCCGCGTCACTGCCGAGCCGGCCGTGGTAGTCGGCTCCCCAGCACCAGGCCAGCCCGTCATTGCTCAGCGCACACGCGAAGCCGGCCGCAGCCTCGACGGCCAGCGCCCGCCGCGAAACCAGTCGGGGACGAGGGTGCGCATCCGCAGTGGTGTCGCCGATGCCGAGGTTGCCGAGCCCGTTGAATCCCCAGCACCAGGCTGCGGCGTTCGCAATGCCGCAGGTGAAACCGCGACCTGCGCGAATGGACCGGAAGCGCATGGACGTATCCACGGCCACGGGGTCCGGCCGATCGGTCGTGGTACCATCACCGAGCTGGCCGAACCGGTTGTCACCCCAGCACCACGCTCGAGCATCCACGGAAAGCGCACAGACGTGATTCGAAGTCTGTTCAGTGCAGCGGTTCCGTTGCGGTTCGCAGGGCAGTCCGATGCCGACCGCGATCGATGCGAGTCGGAGACCGCCCGCGATCCAGATGCCGGCCGGGACTGACGGTCCCCAGCACGCCGCCCGACCCTCGGCGTCGAGCGCGCACATCTCGACATCGCCGGCGCTGACTTCGGTCCAGCGCGGCTCCGGGGGGCCCGACTGCGCCGCACCGGGCCCGATCGGCGACCCGACCGACGCAGCCACCGTCACGATCCAGAAGGAGTTCATTCGCGTGAATGTCCCCGTGAAGAAGTGGTCGCCCGGACGGGCGCCGTTGCCGGTCTTTCAGAATGCGTCTACGTTGGGACCAGGCGTCATCCGGGAATCACAAACCCATCATCTGCCACCTGATGTTCAGGCTGAGAACCCTCGGCGGTGTCCTGATCGAGGGCCCCGACGGACCACTCACCGGCGCGGCGTCGCAGCGACGTCGGCTGGCCGTGCTGGCACTGCTTGCGGCGAGCGGCAACGGCATCAGTCGGGACCGACTGGTCGCACTGCTCTGGCCGGAGAGCGGTGAGGAGCGCGCGCGTCACGCGCTCGCTCAGCTGCTCTACAGCCTGCGCCGCGAGCTGGGTGCGGAAGTGGTGACCGGCAGCGCGACGGCGCTGCGTCTCGACGCGTCCGCCGTGTCCAGCGATGTGCAGGATTTTCTGGACGCGCTCGAGAGCGACGACGACGAACGCGCCGCGGACCTGTATGGCGGGCCGTTCCTCGACGGCTTCTACCTGAGCGGTTGTGCGGAATTCGAGCGCTGGGTCGAGGTCGAGCGCGCGCGTCTGGCCCAGCTCGCACGTGCTGCGCTCGAGCGACTGGCGACGCGCTTCGAGCAGGCGGGTGATCGCGCGCGCGCCATCGTGCACTGGCGCCGCCTCGTCTCACTCGACCCGTACAATACACAATCCACACTCGCACTGGTGCGCGCGCTTGCCGCCGCGGGTGATCGTGGCGGCGCCCTGCGCCAGGCGAGAATCCACGAGGAACTCCTGCGCAACCAGCTGGACGCCGAACCGGACCCTGCGATCACGGCATTTGCAGCGTCGCTGGCCGGCGCTCCACCACGACCGGAACCCGCACGGGCAGCTGCGCCGGCATCGGCGCCGGGCGAGGCGTCAGTCGCAACGACCGATGGAGGGTTGGACCCGGGAAAGAGCTCCGGCGACAGCCCGACGCCGTCGGACGATGCGTCCGGTCCTCCGGCTTCCGCAGTTGCACCCGCCGCGGCTGAGAGCGCTGTTCCGGCGCGCACCGGCTTCGGGCCGGAGCGATCACGCCATGCGAGACGTCTCACGGTCGCGGGCGTCGCCGTCCTGGTGACCGTCGCCGTCATGTCCGGCCTGTACCTCGGCGGACTCTTCGACGGCATGGCGGACGACGGTCCACCGGACTGGGTGCTCGTCGCGGATGTCGAGACCGAATCGGGCGATTCCGTCCTCGATCGCACCGTTCCGTTTGCTCTGGCCGCCGGATTGAGACAGTCGCGCGGCATCTACGTGGTCCCGCCGGAGCGAATTCAACAGACACTCGTGCGCATGCGTGAAACCGGCGCGGCGGTGATCGACGAGTCGCTGGCGCGGGAGATCGCACAGCGGGACGGCGTCCGCTTCGTCATCGTTCCCGGTATTCAGCAGGCTGCGGATGGTTTTACGCTGGCCGCGCGCATCATCGAACCGGCGACCGGCGGCGCGCTGGCGGTCGCCAATGTTCACGCGCGCGATCGCGATGAGATCCTGGACGCGCTCGACCGGCTGAGCCGTCGCATCCGGCGGGCGACGGGCGAGTCCGCGCTGCGCGTCGCGACGCGATCGACACCGCTGCCGGAGGTCACGACGCGGTCGCTCGCGGCACTCGAGAAGTACGCGAGCGGCAACCGCGCGTTCGTCGCCGGCCTCTGGCGCGAGGCCGAGATCCTCTGGCTGGATGCCATTGCGATCGACAGCACGTTTGCCGCCGCGCACGCAAACCTCGGCATGTTCGCCTACTGGACGAACCGCGCCGCCGAGGGCGAACGCCGCTTCGCCCATGCAATCGCCCATCTCGACGGCCTGTCCGAGCGCGAACGCACACTGATCCGTGCCCGCATCGAGAGCTGGCGCAACAACCGCGAGGCGTCGGTCGCGCTGTTGCGGGCGATGCTCATCGAGCAGCCCGACGATCTGGACGCGCTGCGACTGCTGGGCTACGACTACCTTCGGCTGAATCGCGATCGTGAAGGCGCGGACGTCTTTCGTCGCCTGCTGCGGCTCGATTCAATGGATCACGCGACCTGGATCAATCTCGCTTCGGTCGAGAAGGCGCTGGGCGAATACGATTCCGCGATCGCCCACTACCGCCGGGCGTTCTCGCTGCTGCCGTCGATGGAGACCGGCAACTCGAACATCAATCACGAGTTCGGCTCGACGTTCGTGCTCGCCGGCCTGCCGGATTCGGCGACCGCCGTCTTTTCGCGCATGCTTGCGGGCGGCCGCGACGTGCGCGTTCGCGGCCTGCGGTCGCTCGCATTCCTCGCCATGTATCGTGGCCACTATGCGGAGGCATCGCGACTGCTCGCCGAGGCGGTCCGCCTGAACAGCATGGACGGGTCGCGCACTGCGGAGATCCGCAACCGTCTCCTGCTCGCCGTTTCACTCGAGCACCGCGGACTGGCCGTCGCGTCCCGCGCGCAGCTCGATTCCGCGTACGTTCTGGCCATCCGGATGGACACCGATCCCATCCTGATGTACTGGCTGGGCAAGGCGCTCGTGCGCAACGGCGACACCGGGCGCGCCGCTCTGCTGCTGGACACGGTGAACGCGACGCGCCACCCGGACAATGTCAGCGCGCGGGCGGCTGCCGAAGCGCTGCGCGGCGAGATCATGGTCGCGCATGGTGACGCGTCCGCAGCACTGCCCCACCTCGAGCGGGCGCTGCGTGATGATTCGTCGAAGATCACCCTCGAGTCGCTCGCGCACGGCGTTGCGACGACCGGCGACCTGGAACGCGCCGGCCGGCTCTACGAAGAACTGTCGCGATATCCGAGCTTCGGTCATGAAGCGCAGGAACCCTGGCGCATGGCGCCCTACAGACTGGCGCTGATCGCGGAAGCCAGCGGCGATCCCGGTCTTGCCGCGCGCGCACTCGAACAGTTCCTCGAGAACTGGAGCGAAGCCGAGCCGGCGCTCCCCATCCTGCTCGACGCGCAGAGTCGACTGGGCCAACTGCGCGCTGCGACCCGCTGATCCCGCCTCGCTCGCGCCAGCTTCACGCCGGGCGCGCGCGATCGCTACGTCAACCTGAGGCCACGCCGATGAAGCTGAAGACGGGATTGTGCGAGCGGTTCGGTATCACGCATCCGATCGTCCAGGCGCCGATGGCAGGTGGCTGGACGACGTCCGAGCTGGCGATCGCCGTGAGCAATGCTGGAGGCCTGGGCAATCTCGCGGCGGCGCGCGTCACGATCGATGGCCTGCGTGCTGCGATCACGACGGTCACGGCCGGAACGCGCCGGCCGTTCGGTGTCAGCTTTCTCGTTGCACCGCCCGAACCGATGCCGGCGAACGTGCCGCCGATCCTGGATGTGCTCGACCAGGTGCCTGCGGAACTCGGCCTGCCGCCCGGCCCCCGCGAGGTGCAGGCACCGTCTTCGGTGATCGAGGAGTGGGTTGTCCGCGACCGCTGATCGAGCGGAGCGTATCCGGCGTATCGCGAGTGGCTCGCGACGCGCGACGAGACATCGACACGCATCACGCGATTCCTCACGGGTCGCCCCGCGCGGGCATTCGCGAACCGGCTGCTGGACCGGCTCGAATCGAGCGGTCTCGATCCGCTGCCCTGGCCGTACCAGGGGCTCGCCGCCGCCGACATCTTCAAGGCTGCGGTCGAGCGCGGTGATCCCGAGCACATGGTTCTGCTCGCAGGTCAGGGTCTGCGCATGAACGGGCGGGAAACCGGCGCTGCCGAACCTGTCGAATCGCTCGTGCGCGAGGCGGAAGCCGTACTGCACGCGGACTGACGGCCCGCCCGTCAGTCCCGCCGGCATCTCACCAGTCCCGACCACACCTTTCTCCACCAGAACGGGTCCATGTTCGAGGAGGGTGAAGGTGCGAGATACGAAGTGCGAGGCACGAGGTGCGAGATACGAAGTGTGAGGGTGCGAGGGTGCGAGGGTGCGATTGACGGTTGGCAAGCGGTTGACGCCGGTGGTACGCTCAGCGCGGGCGGGCGATGACGATGCGTTCGCGGCGCTCGTGCGCGCGTACCAGGACATCGCGGTGGCGTATGCCACGTCGATCCTGCGCGACTACCATCTAGCGCAGGACGCTGCGCAGGAAGCATTCGTCGAAGCGTACCGCAACCTCGCCTCGTTGCGTGAGCCGGAAGCGTTCGCGGCATGGCTGCGTGCGATCGTGTTCAAGCAGTGCGATCGGCTGACCCGCCGCCGGCGCCATCCGTCGACGGGGCTGGATCAGGCACTGAGCGTGGCATCGCCGGAGCCCGCGCCGGATGCGCTGCTGGAAACGCGCGAGATCCAGGCATCCGTACGTGCTGCGGTCGCGCAGCTGTCGGATGCGGAGCAGCAGGTCGTCCTCCTGTATTACATGGGCGACCACTCGCACGCGGAAGTCGCCGCCTTCCTCGAGATCACACCGAATGCGGTGAAGACGAGACTCTACGCGGCGCGCCGCCGACTGAGAGCGCACATGTCGGAAATCGAAGAGAGTCTGCATGCCGCGCGTCCGTCCTCCGATTCACGCTTCGTCGCGAAGGTGCGGCGACTGATCCAGCCGGAGGCGCTCAAGCAGCAGCGGCCATGGATGTGGTCGCCCGGCATCGGCACGGACGTCTGGGCGATGTTCTGCGCGTGCATTCAGGGTGACATGGAGAGCATGAAGGCGCTGGTGGAGCGCGATCCTTCGCTCGTGCGCGCTCATTACGAATACCGTACGCCGCTCTCCTTCGCGGTCCGCGAGAATCACCTGGACGTGGCGGAATACCTGCTCGACCACGGAGCGCTGGACACGGGCCTGGGCGATCCGATCGAGATGGCGCGCGACCGCGGCTACGCCGGGATGGTCGCGCTGCTCGAGCGGAAGATGCGCGAGCAGCATGGCGCATCGGCGGCAGGCGAGCCGGTCGCCGCCGCGATTCGCGAACGCGATCCGGCGAGGGTGCGACTCCTGCTCGACGACGACCCCGGCCTGCTGCGCGCCCGCGACCGCCGCTCGAACGAGCCGATCCACTGGGCCGTCATGACGCGTCAGATCGACGTGATCGATGAGCTGGCGCGGCGAGGCGCGGATCTGAACGCGCGTCGTGCAGACGGTGCGCTTCCCATCCACCTCACGACCGGCGATTACCACTACCGCGGGTGGAGTGACGTGCCGCCGGAGGTCGCGACCACGCCCGAGCAGGTGTATCGCCACCTGATCGCGCTCGGTGCAGAGGTCGACCTGAACATGGCTGCATTCAGGGGCGACGAGGCGCGCGTGCGTGAGCTGCTCGCGCGCGATGCCTCGCTTGCGAACCGGCCGTCACTCTACAACTCCTATTATGTCGGCTGCGGGTCGCCGCTCAAGGATGCGGCCGTCGGCGGGCATCTCGAGGTCGTGAAGCTGCTGCTGGCGCACGGCGCCGACCCGAACCTGCCGGAAGAAGGCATCGCGCCGCGTGGTCATGCCCTGTATTCCGCCGTGTACAACGGTCATTACGAGATTGCGAAGGTGCTGCTCGAGCACGGCGCGTATCCGAACCCGCCCGTGGAGAGTTCCGGCGATGCGGTCTGGATCGCGATCCGGCGGGGCGACCGGCGCATGCTCGAGCTGCTCGGACCGTACGGCGCGGTGATGGACATACCGATTCCGCTCGACGGCGAACTCGCGTACGCAGACCTCGTCGCGAGCGGCGTCAGGCTTCCCCTCAAGATCCTCGCGTTCTACGGCGACGAGTCCGCGGTCGCTCGCCTGCTCGAAGAAGAGCCCGCTCGAGCGCACGATCCCGAGGCACTTTCGATGGCTGCCGGTCAGGGAAACATGGAAATCGTGCGGTTGCTCCTCAGCCGTGCGCCCGAGCTCGCCCGGCTGGTCACGGTATCGAAGCCACGCGAGATCGCCGAACTGCTCTTCGCGCACGGCATGGACCCGAACCGTCCGGACTGGCTGCGGGCGACGCCGCTGCATCATTTCGCCGGCAACGGTGACATCGAGAGCGCCGCGCTCTTTCTCGACAATGGCGCCGACCTGACGGCGCGGGACGAGGAGCACGCATCGTCGCCTCTCGCCTGGGCGGCGAGGAAAGGCCAGACCCGCATGGTCGAATTCCTGCTTCGCCGGGGTGCACCGCCCGACGTGCCCGACGACCCGCCGGGGGCGACACCGCTTGAATGGGCGACCCGTCGCGGTCACGACGACATTGTCCGGATCCTCACCGACTACCAGCGATCCGGCAGTCCTGCGCCGCTGTCGACCACCGCGCTGGACGCCCTCGCCCGAGACCTCGTGGCTGCGTTTGCGGGCGACGAGCCGGCACTCCTCCGCGTCATTCGTCACTTCCGGCTCGAGCGGCCGCTCGGCTGGGACCGGCCGCCGCCGGAGGTTCGCCTGGCCCGGCTGCGGAAGGCGATCGGCGAACAGCTCCGGCAGATCCGCGGCGCCGACCTCGCCCGGGAGCTGGCGCTTTCCGATGCGCGACTCCTGATCGCGCGCTCGGAGGGGTTCGCCGACTGGCAGGAGCTGGTTCGCTCCACAAAGGCCACAGGCTGAACGCCGGGCCGCGTGCCAGGACGGCGGCCAGCCGGAGACCGGAGTGCCAGCGCGCCTGAGTGAGCGTTTCGAGTTCGATCGGTGAACATGAAAGCAACATCAGCCGGAAGGGCAACCATGCAACGCGTGTCCGTTGTCGTCATGCTCGGCCTGCTCGGGTTCGCGGGCCTGGCTAATGCGCAGGCAGCAGAGAGCGGCGATCCCGTTTCCGGCCGCTGGATGGGTGATCCCGGTCTGTCCGAAACGAGCCGATCGGCTCTCACGTTCGACCTGGTCTTCGACGGTAACAGCCGTGTCAGCGGCAGTGTGACGGGACCCGGACCGGCGACGTTCCGCACCGGCAGCTTCGATCGCGCGACCGGCGCGCTCAGGCTCGAAGTGGACGTCGGCGACACTGGCAGCACAGCGCTCTTCCCCTTCGAAAGCAGCGCGGTCGGCGGCATGGTCACCGGCCGGGTCAACGGGAACGGCCATACCGGAACGTTCCGTCTCACCCGCGCCGGCGCCTGAGGCGCAGCCGAAATGGCGTTTGAATTTCCTTCTCCCCGGACAGGCGGACGGGATTTGCCCGACAGAGATCGGGCTCCGGACGGTCGAGGTTGGGAGCAAGTGCCCGCCTTGAACCTCGAGCGTCGGAGGATGACATGTGGACCCGCACCCTGATTTCGGCGATGGCGTGTTTCACGCTCGGAGCGGCTGCGGCCGCCCAGTCGACGCGCGGTGTCGTGCGCGGCGTCGTCGGGGTGCGCGGCGACGAATCGGCCCCGGCGAGCGTGGCAGTCAGCCAGCATCACGATGTCTGTGGCACGACGGTACCGAACCGCCACCTCGAGGTAAACGGCGGCCGCGTGGCCAACGCGCTGGTGGTACTCGACTACCAGGGTCAGGCGGACTTCGGCGAAACGACAGTCACACTGGAAAACACCGGCTGCAATTTCCAGCCGAGCGTGCAGGTCGCGCCGCCCGGTGCAAAACTGATCCTGCGCAATGGAGACCCCATTTCGCACACCATGATGTTCGAGCACGACGGCCATGATCTCGGCACTGTCAAACTCGAGCCCGACCAGCAGAAGAAGCAGGGCGATGCGCTGGCTCTGCCGGGCCTGCTCGAAGTGCGCTGCGTCGCACACGACTGGATGTACGCCAAGGTCTGGGTGGTGCCTCATCCGTACTACGCGATCACGAAAGCCGATGGCTCGTTCACGGTCGGGCTGGTTCCGCCCGGAGCCTACAAGCTGCGCGTCTGGCACGAGGAACTCGGCGTTCTCGAGCAGGACATCATCATTCAGGGCAACGAGACGGTCCGAGCGAACTTCACGTACGACGAGCGCTAGAGAGCGCGCGGCGCCACCGGGACGGCGCGGTCACCGATTCCAGCGGTCCGCTGGGTGCCACGTCCACGTCGTCCCGATTCTGGCGCGGCCCACGCCGTGGCAGTGACCACCTGGCGCAGGGCAGCCGCAACGTTCGTCTGACGCGGTCCGCACCTTCCAGGCAGCACCGTCACCCGGGCACCTTCTTGCCAGCGCGCCGTCGGCCGCGCGATCTTTGCGGCCGACCGAACGCGAACCGTCGTTCACCACGACGGATGACCCAACCTGAATGGAGCAGCAATGGACGGCCTGATCATCCGCTTTGATGACACCCTGCCGGAAACGGCGGACGGCGCGAACCGCCTGCACCAGGACACCGGTCACCGTGTGATCACCGAGACCAACCTCGACAATCACCGGTCGGATCAGGTTCTGGCGGAGCTGAAATCAGCGGGTGCGCTGTACCTTCACGGTCATGGAAGTCCACAGACACTGGGCGGCAAGACACCGATCGAAATGGCGAAGTTTCTGGCTGACCATGGCCTCAAAGGTCCTGCCGTCGTCCATCTGTTTGCCTGTAACGGCGGCACGGGCGGCGCGCCGTACGCGCTCGAGCTGAAAGTCGCGCTCGTCCAGGGACACAAGATCATGTGCTCGGTCAATGGAGCGAAGGGCTTCCTCGATCTGGCACAAGGGAAGTGGAGCATTGCGAAGAACATGGCGGACCCGGTCGGCTCGGGTCCGGCACTGAGCGCCAAAGGATCGAAATACCAGACCAGCCGCGTTTTCTGAAGCGCGACACGCCTTCCCGCGCCGGGTGGCTCGAGGACGCGCACCGTCCAGCCCCCCGGTCCAGGCCGGGGCCGGAGGACTGCCCGCATTCGCGGATACGGCGGGTCCATGCTCCGTCGCACGTTGTGATTCGCGCGAGGCGCGGAATGCTGTTCGACGTCAAGCGCTTGCGGAATGTGCGGTCCTTGTGCCTGAATCGCGATCGCTTCCGGATCGTGATTCCGTCCGGGCATGGTCGTGTGGCACCGGGTCATTGCCATGCTCGGGCTGCATCGCGTGTACTGTGGCGGGATAGCGATTCCGCTGATCACGGCGGAGGGAACGCGGCGAGGTGGACCTACGGACTCGGGCGACGCGGGAACAGCCAGAACACGGACAGTTCCCACGGTCGTCGATCCAGAATAGCTGATCGTTCCGCTGGTCGCGTTTTCGCCCGTTGCCATGATGAGCGAGGCGCTCCCGGCGAGAAATGCCGTCCCGGACGCGTCCGCGAAACGGCCTGTGCCACCGGCGTACGTCTCGGGCCCGCTGAATGACACTGTCAGTGCCACCGGATCCAGCCTACTACAAACTGGTTCGCCCGCCGCCTCGCCCGTGGCCAGCTGCGGCTGCAACCCGTGATCCTGTTCTGAGACACGATCACTGGCCGCGACGCGCACGAAGCAACGCGCGCGTCGCGGTCCGGTGGCAATCACATCAGTCGCCTTGCGATCCTGCGTCCGCTGCCGCCGCAACACCGGCATTGGCACCGTCCCGCACCGTCACGCCGGGCCGCGGCCTCCGCCACGTCCTCGAGCAGCACGCAATGTCCCGGCTCGGGAGGGCGCACCGCCCGCAGACCAGGATCCGACGCCCTGCTCACCTGCGTGACACCACCACATTGCGCATGGCACGACCATTGCCTCTCCGGATGCTGGAGCATCCCGAGGTTCGCCTCGACTCACACTGCTGGAATCCGGATCAAGGATCCGACCTCACTCGTGCTGGCCGAACAGGCGAGCTAGCAAACACTGTCGAGATCCTCACACGCGCGCGAATGTGATTTACCTGCCGTCGGGAAAGAAATTCGTGGAGTGGGTGCACTCATCGCGTCGCGGACGAGGGACGGCGAGTCGTCGAATGCGACAACGAGGCGGGCGTCACATCTGCCGGCGTGGCCACGCGCGATACCGCGATTCCGCAGGGTGCGCATCTGCAGGGCTTCGAAGCCCGGTGCTGGCGGAGCCGTGATCACGGTCTGCCAGTCGAGCACAGTGCGCCGGCGGCCACAGCCACGGCATGGGCGTGATCGGCGGAACAAGCGGAGACGTGTCTTGAGGTGGCGGTCGGTGATCGCTGCTTTCAACGGCGGCGCAGCGCCGAGATTTCCTCCGGCGTGATCGGGTTGGCGCCCGCTCTCAGTGCCTCGATCCAGCCGCTGAGCTTCTCCAGATCCGCGACGGAGCGGAACTGGTTGCCGTGCGAGCCGCGCTGGGGGCGCCTGCGTTGCCACCAGTCCAGATACGCTTCGAGGTCCGTGATGGCGCCAGCCAAGTCACCGGTGAGTGCGCGTATGAGTCCGCGCGTGTCGCGGTGGTTTTCGGACGATTCACTGCGCTCGACGGCGAGGTCGCAGGCCTGAACGCCGTCAGCAGTCTGCGCGTTCACGATGGCGGACCAGCAGAGGATACCCCAGTCGTTTGCCGTGATCTCGAGGGTGGAATCAAGGGCGGCGGCGCGCTCATACGCCGCTCGGGCACGGGCAACCATGCCGCGTTCGGCATAGCGCTGGCCGGTCGCGAGAATGGCCGGCGCCGCGGCACGGGCTGCTTCGGCGAGTGGGTCCAGATCGAGTTCGCGGTCGAGGTCGCGTGCGCGCTCGAACAGAGCTGCAGCGCGTTCGACGTTTCCCGTCTTTGCCACGTCGCGCCCGCGCTCGACGAGGCCCTCCGCCGCAAGCCGGCGTGACTCCGCGCGCGGATCGAGCGTTCCGGCCCGCTGGCTGTCCAATTCGACGGCACGCTGAAACAGCCGGGCGCCTCGCTCGACATCGCCGCTTCGCGCCGCGCTGGCGGCCGCGATCACCAGGCTCGGGTGCGCCGGGCGATCGGCGCATGTCCGGCGGTACGGCTCGTCACCACGGTGTTGCAGCCATTCCGCGTAACTCAGATTACGGTTTGCGATTTCGCACGCGCGCCGCTGCCAGGTCTCGAAACCGAGATCCCACAGCATGATGACGCCTGATCCGTCCGCGGTGACCAGCGTCTGACCGTCGGGCGCGAAGGCGATCTGGAGAACTGCGTCGTCATGACCGCGCAGAATTCCGAGCAGTTGATTCGATGCCCCATCCCACAGCACGCCTGCACCATCGTACCCGCCCAGCGCGACAAGCGCGCCGTCCGGGCTCATCGCGACGGTGAGTACCGTCTCGTAATACGCGGTCCGCGTCTCACGAGTCGGCTGACCGGTCACCGCGTCCCAGAACACCAGCGAACTCGGAGCGGTCAATTCCTCGTTGAGCACGGTCACGATGGAGCGACCGCCGGGACCGAACGCCAGACGTCGCCCCCGAAGCGGCTCGTTGAGCGGCATGCCGGACGCCGCATTCCAGAGCATCGTTCGATCGTTCAGAGTGCTGGCGGCGAGGACAGTAGCATCGGGACTGAACGTCATGTCCAGGACACGTTCAATACCGGTGAGCAGGCGGTCCATGCGTCGGCCGGTGACAGCGTCGAACATGAGGATCTCGGCACCGTCGGTGACGGCGAGCAGTGCGCCATCAGGGGCGAGCGCCATGGCGACGCCATCCGCGACTGCGTGGATCGGTTCGCCGATCGGGCGAGCGGGATCCGTCTGCCAGGTCCGCACCTCCACCGCGGCACAGCGCGACCCCTCGAACGTGCTGCAGCCACTCGACTTCAAATGCGTTCCGCCGTCTGTGAAGACGAGGCTGTGCACGGCTCCTTCATGCCCTGTGAGCGGTCCGGCGAGGAGCGCGCCGTCGGTCATGCTCCACAGCCAGATCTCGCCCTGACGGCAAACGCCGCCCCTGACAACGCCGCACGTACCTGTGGCCAGAGTGGCGCCGTCGTCACTGATCGCCAGACTCTCGACTCGGTCGATGGTGCGCGATAGGCGCCGTCCGAGCGGGGGCGGCGCGTCCAGGGTCCATAGAATGACAGTGCCATCCTGTGACGCGGTAGCGAGCGTACGGCCGTCCGGACTGAATGCGAGGCCGCCGATCCAGCCGGTGTGCGCCGTCAATCGGCGATCGACCTGCTGCCGGACTACATCCCAGATGACCACCTCGTCGCTTCCACTGCCGGCCGAAGCGAGCAGCGTGCCATCCGGGCTGAACGCAATGACGTCTACTCTCGTGTCATGCTCGAGCGGGTGTCCGCGAACGTCTCCGGTAATCGGGTCCCACAGTGTGACCTGGCCGGCACTCGCAGTCGCGAGCAGACCGCCATCGGGATGAAACGCGACGTCCTGCACCTGGCCGCGGTGTCGCTCGAGGATCAGGCGCGGCTCACGGCTCTGGACATCCCATACCCGCGCCGTGTGGTCCTGACTGCCTGACGCGAGCCAGCGGCCGTCCGGACTGAACGCTACACTTTGAATGAAGCCGGAATGGCCGGTGAACGGCTCCCCAACAGGTGCTCGTTCCAGCACATCCCATAGCACAATGACGTTGTCGCCACCGGCGGACGCGAGCCACCGCCCGTCCGGACTGAACGACAGCCCCGACACGGCGACGCCGCTGCGATGCGCACGCAATGGTGTTGCGGTGGGCTCCTCACCCGTGATGTCCCAGAGCAGGAGGTTCGCATCTGACCGGCTTCCCGAAACGAGCACGCTGCCATCCGGGCTGAATGCCAGTGCAAAGATCGCGTCGGCGTGATCATCGAGCGGACCGGCGAGCGGCTCGAACGTGGTCGCACTCCACAGTCGTATGCTGCCGCCGCCCGCGGTAGCCAGACGGCTCCCGCCCGGACTGAATACCACCTCGTCCACACCACCCTCACCAGGATGCAGTGTCGTCGAGAGGCTGGCTGCCGCGGAGAAAGTGTTGAAGAGTGCAGTCCGTGCCTCATGGGTATACGGAGGATCGTGCGCTTCGAGGGCAAGGAGCGCGGCGAGATCAAGCCGCTCGCCCTGCACATGATCGAGCGACTGCGCTGCCAGCACCCGCGATTGCGCGAGTCGCCGACGGCGGTCGGCCTCGCGTTGATTCCGCACGGCGAAGGTCGCCGCAACGATCGAGGCCACGGTCAGCAGAAACAGAACGAGGACTGCGGTCCACGTGATCCGTTTCGTCCTGCGGTGCTGCCGGACATCCTCACCGAGCAGAACGTCCTTGTCCTTCCCGAGGAGCGTACTCGCGACATCCGCGATCGCCTGCAGGAACGTCGGGTTGCGCAGCGACAGCTCGGCGGGCTGCATGGCCCTGAGCTGACGGAAGTCCGTGTAGCGCGGCACATCCTCGAAGCCGTAGTCGATGCCCTTCGGCAGAGCCGAAGTTCGCGTCCAGTCGAACCTGCGTTGTTCGTCGTTCCAGTGCAGATCGCCGTCCGTCACGACGATGAGCAGCTTCTCCTTCGAGCGTGTCTTCAGCCAGTACGAGATCTCCTTCCGCACCCACTCCGACTCGGCGCTGCGTGGGGATCCGAGAACGAGCAGGTACTCGGAGCGGTCGAGCGCCCGCTCGATCGACTTCCACAGCTCGGGATTGTTGGACAGGCTGGTCTCGTCCCGGAACACGCGCATCGCGTGGAGCCGATACCACGGCTTCGCGAACCGCTGCAGCCCCGCCTGCAGTCGCGGCGCGAAGTCGCCGTCTGCCGCATGGCTGTAGGAAATGAATGCGGTGTACGCGTAGTCGCCTTGCGCCCGCGTGTGTTCAGCATGCCGGTCGTCCGGCTTTGCCTGAGAGCGGTCCGTCTGGTCCCGCATGCCCCAATCCATCATGGTCACACGTCCTCGCGCCGCCTGTTTCCGTGCTTTCCACACGTCACTTGACCCGCCCGAACCGGGTCAAGCCTTCGTCCAATTTGCGACGGAATCCGGGCCCGGCCGACCCTTTCCTGATTTGTTAACGACTTGAGCGCTGATTCCAGCTCATCCGGCGATCGCACCATCCCGGCAGCGAGCGGGCGTTGCTCCGGCCGGGTGCCCGGAGCAGCACGCTGCGCATCCGATGCCGCATTCGACCACGTCGACGGCATGCACGGCGGTGGCGCGAAAGCCCGACCGTCCACGGGGGCCCAGCGGGCTGTATCATGCGCACCGCTCCGCCCGGACGCGAACCGTCACTCTTCCCGGAGCACGACGTTCGGGTCGATGCCTGCTGCGCTCCACGCGGGCACGCCGCCGGCGCAGGGACCCACGACCGCAAGCGCGAGCACGATGCCCGCCGATCACGAGCGGCAGGGTGGCGTCGAGCCTCCATGAGCGCAGCTGCATGTCGATCAACGCGCCGCGCATGGACTCGACGCGCACGTAGCGGACTCGAGGATCCATTCCCATCAGCTCGCGTCGAATCGCGTCAACCATGCCAGCCGGTGCGCCGCGGGTCCGCACGGCAGCGGCTCAGGCGTCGACCGTCGACGGTGCGTTTCCCGGCGATCACGGCACGCGCTGGCCGGTCGCGACGGTCACGCCCGGCGTGACGTTCGGCGATCGATTGCCGCGCATGTCCTACTCGCATCGGCCGATCGAGGTGGACGAGGGCGGATCCGAACCCGTTGCACACCCTGGGGCGAAGTGCGACTCCTCTCGTAGCGCAGGAAGCCCACCGTCGCGTCGCGAACGCAGCGCAATGCGCGATGCGTGTTCCTGCCAGCACTTCCGACAAGCTGACCAGCCTCACATCGCCTGACTTCGCCTGTCAAGAAAGAATGTTGCGCCTCGACGCGTAACGGATGCGACCGGCCGACGGCATACATGAAGACACTCGTGTCGACGAAGATCACGTGGAGGCCGCGCCCTTCGTGATCGAGTCTTCGATCATCCGCCGGTGCGTCTCCCAATCCGGCTCGCGGCCTCGCCGGGCTCGATTGACATCCGCGAAGAAAGTACGGAGCGATTCAGCCGTGTCGAGCTGCGTGCCAGCCTTTGCGGCGGCAGCTCGCTCTTCCGCGACCGCACGAAGCCACTCGCTGAGCGACTTCCCTTCGCGGGCCGCGAACCGGCGATAGCGCTCCTTGTCGGCGGTCGAGAGGAGCAGGTGTATGCGCTGGGTCATGGACACTCACCTGTCAGCTACACAAAACACACTCCAGTCGATACGCCCGGACCGTCCATCGGCACGATCCACCGCCATGACGCATCACCGACCATGCATTGTCCATGACCGCCCGCATCGATGTACCGAAACGCTCGAGCACCGGATCGCGCAGCAGCTCGTCCAGCTTGCGCAGTTCGTCCCGGAGCGCGTTCCGGTAGCTCTCGGCGATGTGCGGTGGCAGACCGGCAGCGTCGACGCCCCATACGGTACGGGCATTGTCGCGCCAGCGTGCGGCCAGCTCGGCCATGTCGGCCGCCTGCAGGCGGGCGTACCTTGCTTCGAACGCGTCACGGTCGAGCAGTGCCCGGGAGAATGCCTGCCGGATCGGACCGAAGAACTTCTCCTGGTGCTTCTCGACGAAGTCGTCCCACGTGTTGCGCGCGTTGTTGACGTGGCCCTTCACCAGGATCGTCGCCGCGGTCGCGAACGTTTCGGCGTCCGTCCTGTTGCTGCTGGTCGTGGCGCCGTTCGATGCGATGGCGGCGAGCGCGCGGTTGGCCGCTTCTTCACGCTCGGTCACTTCGCGGTAGCCGAACTCGTCGATGAAGCGTTGCGTGTCCTCACGGAAGTCCTGGAACAGGAACAGGACCGCGCCCATTTCCTCACGCATGTACCGTTCGAAGCGGGTACGCTGGTCGTCGACCCCGGCGCTGAGAGCGCGGAACGCGTCGACCATGGTACGCCGGCCCGGACAGCGGCCGGTACCAGGCGCGGCCATCAGCGCGCGTGGCATCCCACGCGGCGAACAGGCTGCGCCAGAACGTCTCCTCGCCGAGCTTGAGCGCGAGCACGAAGGCGCCCATGACATCGGAAGGCGAGGCGTCATCGGCGAGGGTGAGGTCACCGGTCGCAGCCAGTGCGTCCTCGCCGGCGAAACCGGGCTCGTCGGCGGTGACGTCCACGAACAACGCACCATTGCCGCTGGTCACGGCCAGCGGTTCGACGAGAAGGCCGGGAAACGGCGACGTCGCCGATCACGAGCATCTTCGGATTGGCATCGGCGCTAATCCCGCCGCAGCGTCTCCGCTGGATTGACGCGTGTCGCACGTCGAGCGGGCAATACCGTGGCAGCCGCCGCAATCACGAGAAACAGCGAAGCCGCCATGGCGAGCGTTGCCGGGTCGTGCGGCTGCACATGGTAAAGGAGCTGTTCGAGCGTTCGCGAAGCGGCCAGTGCGCCGGCAAGACCGAGCGCCACACCCATGGTCGCCACCAGCATACCTTCGCCCACCACCATACCGCGGACGTTGCGCGCGTCCGCACCGAGCGCCATACGCACTGCGAGCTCGCGGCCGCGGCGCGCGACCGAGAACGCCATGACGCCGTAGAGACCCACCGCGGCGAGGGCGACTGCGATGGCGGCGAGGAGGCTCATCAACGTGACGACGAAGCGAGGCTCCGCCTCCTCCTCGGCGAGTGCCTCCGCAGCCGTCGACAAGCGCCAGATGGGCTGCTCCGGATCGAGTGCATGAACCGCTTCTCGTATGACGCCCAGCAGCCCGGCCGGGTCGCCAGTCGTTCGAACTGCAACATCGACCCACGTTCCAGCCTGATCCGGTGCCGCGGGGTACAGGATCTGGTACGGCCCCTCGCGCTGGTCGCGGCCCATGAGACGCAGGTCTCGCACGACGCCCACCACCGTCATCCATTCACCGTCCTCACCCAGTCGGAAGCGCCGGCCCACGGCGCTTCCCGCCCAGAGGAATGTCGCCAGATCCCGATCGATGACGACGGCGTCAGAGTTTGCGTCGGCAGGCTCGAACGCGCGGCCGGCTAGCAGCTGAAAACCCATCACGTCCAGGTAATTGGCGGCGACCGATGACACGGGCACGCGGTACGGCTGATTCGCTGGAGCCGGTCCGCCTTCGGGCTCGAGCGCGGCCCCGGATCGGAAGCCGCGGCTGTCAGCTCGCGTGACTGCTGCGACCCGTGCGTGCGATGCAAGCGTCTCCTCGAGGCGCCGGAAAAAATCCGCGCGCGCGATGCCATCCTGGTAGCGAATCGGCGACAGACCAATCCGTGCAAGCGCGATCCGGTCGTACTCGAAACCAGGGTCTTCGTGCACGAGCCGCGCGAAGCTTCTCGCGAAGAGGCCCGCTGCCGCCAGCAGCGTCATCGAGAGCGCGACCTGGGCGGTCACGAGCGTCGTCCTGAGCCGCCGCCGATCCGGTGCATCATCCGACGGCCGTCCGGCAATCGCTGCAAGGCCACGTTCTCCCAGCACGTGAAGCGCCGGCACCAGCCCCAGCATCGTACCGACTGCGAGGGACGCGCTGAAGGTGAAGACAAGCGTGCGTGCCTCCAGCTCGATCGCATAGGGGCTCGACCACAACACGATCCAGGGGACGATCGCGGCGACCGCGCGCGTTGCGAGCACCGTGAGACCGAGCGCGGCCACTCCCGCCAGCAGACCCCAGACGAGACCCTCGATCCACAGCTGGCGAACGATGCGCAGGCGCGATCCGCCGACGGCAATGCGCACGCCCAGCTCACGGCCGCGCGCGCTCGACCGAACCAGGAGAAGATTGATGCCGTTCACACACGCGATGAGAAAAATCGCGGCGACCGTCGCCGACAGCGTCCACATTGCCTGGCGCCGGTCGGCGCTCATGCGGTACGCGCCCACCGGTACGAGCTGAACGGCCCAGCCATCGTCCAGCGGTTCCCGCTCCTGAAGCGCGGCGGCCAGAACGTCGACGCGTTCCTGTGCCTGCAGGATGCTCACGCCCGGCCGCAGACGTGCCCAGAAACCGCCGGCAAACGGCACGGGCCGACCTGCGGACGTGAAATCATCACGGATCGGAATCCAGAGATCCGTTTCTCCGCCCCACGTCGGAAACCGCACGCCTCCGCGCAACACACCCACGACCGTGACCGGCCCGCTCTCGAGGCGGATCGTGCGACCGACGATGCCCGGATCACTCCCGAGTCGCTCGTAGAAGCCTCTGCCGAGGATTGCCACTTCCTCGCTCCCCGGTCCTGCATCGTCCGGCATGAACCCGCGCCCATGCAGCAACGGGATGCCCAGCAACCTGTCGGCACCGGGCGTGACCGCGACGATACGGAGTTCCTCGGCCGACTGGCCGTCCGTGCGCACCGATCGATCCAGACTCCAGACGACCCAGCCGTCGACGAGATCCGTTGCAACCTCCCGCCACGCCGGAATTCTCGTCGCGGTGTTGCCCGGCGTGTACCCGCTCGTCTGCAGCGGAGCGTGATTGAATTCAACCAGGCGGTCTGCGCCACGATACGGGAGCGGGCGCAAAAGCAATGCGTCGATCACCGCGAAGATCGACGACGAGGCACCGATGCCGAGAGCGAGCGTCGCCACCAGAGCCACGGCAAAACCCGGACTCCCGCGGACAGTCCGCAACGCATACCGCACATCCGAGCCGACCGACCGCAGCGGTGCCGTCATCCGAGGGCGCCTTGTCCGGGTCATTTCGTGATGGATGCGCTCGACGTCGCCAAAGCGTCGCGTCGCCTCGCGCAGCGCGTCAGCACGCGACCAGCCCTGCTGAACGAGTGCGTCAGCGCGTTCCAGGATGTGATGACGGATCTCCTCTTCCGCTGGATCGGTCATGCGCCCTCTTCCGCGATCACGACCTTCCCGACCGCATTCACGTAACGCGCCCATTCCCGCGTCGCCTTCGCAAGCGCCGCACGTCCGCGCGTCGTGATCTCGTAGTACTTCGCACGGCGACCCTTGTCCGAGACTCCCCAGGTCGCGCGCAGCCACCGCCGCCGCTCCATCCGGTGCAGCGCCGGGTACAGCGCACCCTCCTCCGGCAGCAGCTCGCCGCTCGTGGCCTCGCCGATCCAGCCGAGCACCTGGAACCCGTGCATGCGCCCGCCCTGCGCAAGAGCGCCAAGCGCCAGGAATTCCACAGTACCGGGCAGGATCGACAGAGAGGATCGCCTCACACCGCACGTCCGTCGTTCAGTCAGCGGAGACCCATATCGGGGTCGCCGGCTGCACCGGGCAGCGCCAGCAGAGCTTCCGGCAACAGCCGGCACCGCGCGCGCGTATTGGCCTCAACAGTTGAGACCATTCGCTGCAGCGTACTGGACTCGCGTGCTTAGGTCAAGGACTTCGAGCGGTTCTGCACCTCGGAGGCACTGGTTGCACGCGCACCGATCGCCTTGTGCCGGAACTCCGTGCGGCGCTCCCGCTCGTAGTGCACGCTGTTGCACGGGACCACCCGGTCGCCCATGCGCAGTCCGCTGTCGCGGAATCCGCTGTCCCAGCGGATCCAGGTCACGCGAAAGCCGTACGGCTCCGCCTCGATTTCCTCGGTCGTCGTCACGCCGGAAACGATCGAGTCGAGAACGTTCTCGGTCACGGTGTCATTCCTGATTGGTGTCAGCGGCCGGGGCGCCAACCTCGTGCCGGCCCGCCGCGTTCACAAGGTATGGGACGGTGTCAGCCGGCCGACCGATCGGCGGGCCACGCGAACTCCTTCAGGCGGCCCGAAAAGCTCGGATCCTGCCGCTCGGCCTTGCACCCGACCGCGGCCGACTTTATCTTGAAAAGTGCTTTAGGCGACCCCCGGAAGGACGAGACTGTACGTACGCCATCAGGTTCATCGCGTCCGCGAGGCGCAGGTTTTTTCGAGCGATACGGTGATGCAGAGACAGTTGCATGTCGCTGTGGTGCCCGACGGCAATGGGCGATGGGCAGCCGTGCGGCAACGGCCGCGGACGGACGGGCACCGCGCCGGCGCGAGGGCGGTGCGGCGCACGGTCGAGGCCGCGCCGGGGCTGGGCATCGGGACGCTCACGATGTACGCGTTCTCGTCGGATAACTGGCACAGGCCGGAGGGCGAGGTTCTCGCGCTGATGCGGCTGTTCGAGCAGTACCTGCGCGGCGAGTCGGCACGTTGCGTGGTGGAAGGCGTGCGCGTGCGGGTGGTCGGTCGTCGCGATCGACTGGCGCAGCGGTTGGTGCGTGCGATCGAGGCGACGGAGGCGGCGACAGCGGCGGGCGAGCGCCTGCTTTTGAACCTGGCAGTCGATTATTCGTCGCGAGAGGCGATACGGAGGGGCGAGCTGCTCCCGGACGTCGACCTGCTGATCCGGACGGGTGGCGAGCAACGGCTGAGCGACTTCCTGCTGTGGGAGTGCGCGTATGCGGAGCTGTACTTTACGGAGGAGCAGTGGCCGGACTTCGGCGCGCGTGATCTCGCGCGGGCGCTGGGGGAGTATCACGGGCGCGAGCGGCGCTTCGGCCGCGTGCCGGATGCGATGACAACGAATCAGGAACGGAATTGGCGGAGCCTATGATTCCTGACGTGGAGCCTGTGATTCAGGACCTGGTGCCCGGGCAGACCGGCAGCGGACGAGCCGAGGGCGCGCGATTCGACAGTTCGCGAGCCGTTCCGGGCGGAGCGCTGCTCATTGCCGGTCTGATTCTCGGCGTGGTGGGTGACGTGCTGCTGCGCGTTTCCGGCCCGCCGGGACTGAACGTGTTCCTGTGGATCGCGTCGGTCGCGCTCGCCGCCCTCGTGCTGCACCGGAGCGCGGGCATCGAGCTGGATCGCGAGCGGATCGCGTGGCTGGCGATCGGAGTGTTGTTCGCGGCCGGGCTGGCGTGGCGCGACGCGCCGGCGCTGAAGCTGCTCGCGCTGGGGTGCGCGACGTTGACGTTCGCGCTGGCGGCCTACCGCGTCGCCGCGGGGTGGGTGCGTCACGCGGGTGTATTCCGGTACGTGCGTGCATGGGGGACGGGCGCGCTGCACGCGTGGACCGCGGCGGTGCACGCGCTGGTGGCCGCGAGCCGATCGAGGCGTCCGGACGTCGGTCGTCCGGGCGGCTGGCGGCGGGCGAGGGCCGTGGCGCGCGGCCTCTTGATCGCGACGCCACTCGTTGCGGTATTCGGCGCGCTGTTCGTATCGGCCGACGCGGTGTTCGCGGACCTGGTGCTGAACGTCGTGCGCATCGACTTCGAGCTGCTCGCCAGCCACCTGCTGCTCTTCTCGGTATCCGCGTGGCTGGCGACCGGCTACCTGCGCGGGTTCGTGACGGGCACGGAGCTGCCGCCGCTCAGTGTCCTCTGGCGGGACGGTCCTCTGCTCGCCCTCCTGCCGAAACGCCCGACGCTCGGGATCACGGAAGTCGCGACGGCGCTGGCGGCGCTCGACCTGCTGTTCCTGCTGTTCGTCATCGTGCAGTTTCGCTACCTGTTCGGCGGCGACGCGCTGGTCCAGGTGACGCCCGACCTGACGTACGCCGAGTACGCGCGGCGTGGCTTCTTCGAGCTGGTCTTCGCGGTCTTCCTGGTCGTGCCGGTCCTGCTCGCTGCCGACTGGCTGCTCGCGCGTCGCGCGCTACGCGACGACGTCGTGTTCCGCAGCCTGGCCGGCGTGCAGATCGGGCTGGTGCTCGCGATCACCGCGTCCGCGTTCCAGCGGCTGCGCCTCTATCACGCGAGCTACGGGCTCACCGAATCGCGGTTCTACGCGATGGTGCTGCTGGTCTGGATCGGAGCGATGCTGCTCTGGCTCGCAGCGACCGTGCTGCGCGGCCGCCGCGACTCGTTCGCGTTCGGCGCGCTCGTCACCGGCCTCGCGACAGTCGCGCTGCTGTTCGTCATCAACCCGGACGCGTCCATTGCGCGCACGAATGTGGCGAGGATGGCGTCGGCGGAAGCGCCGGTCCGGTTCGACGTCGCGTACGCGACATCGCTCAGCGCGGACGCGGTGCCCGTGCTGATCGATGCGCTGCCCGCGCTGCCGGCCGACGTGCAATGTCCGCTCGCGCGACACATGCTGCGACGCTGGTCGCCGGACAGCGAGCGCTCGATCCGCAACTGGAACGGGGCGGCGGCGCGGGCGAGTGATGCGGTGCGCGTGCACGAGGCGAGGCTGCGGTCGATGGCAGGGCCGGGTCAGGAATGCGCGGTGCCCGCAAGCGGCTGAGTCTGGACGGATCGATCCGTATCCAGCATCATGCGCCTGACAGCAGACGGCAATGGAGGTGCCGAAGCGAGTCGGGCGAGAAGCGCGTCGTCCTCCCACGCACTTTGTGTGGATGTGAGTGGCCCGTACACTGCGATCGCGATCAGCGACGAAAGGCAGGTGGACAGCACAATGGAAACCTGGGCGAGGGAGTTGAAGCACGCCGCGCGTGGTCTGATTCGCGCGCCGATGTTCACGATCGTGACGTTGTTGACGCTTGCCCTCGCGATCGGCGCGAACTCGGCGATCTTCAGTGTGGCGAAGGTCGTGCTGCTGGAACCGCTGCCGTTTCCGAATGCCGACCGGCTGATCCACATCGGCGGGACCGCGCCCGGGTCGGAGCTGCCCGGGGAGTTCGGCGTGCCGGACGAGCTGTACTTCGAATACCACGAGAGCGTGCCCGTGCTGGAGGACCTGGGGATGTACGGCACGGGATCGTCGACGACGCGGGTGGATGACCAGGTCGAACAGCTCTTTCTGACGCGGGCGACGCCGTCGGTGTTCACCACGCTCGGCGCGCGGCCGCTGGTCGGCCGACTGCCGACGGAGGAGGACGACGATCGCGTCGTCGTCATCAGCCACTGGCTCTGGCGGGACTGGTTCGGCTCGGATCCGGAGGTGGTCGGCCGGAGCTACTACTTCGCGCGCGAGACGCGGACGGTGATCGGCGTCCTGGGCCCGGAGTTCCGGTTTCCGGACGAACGGGTTGCCTTCTGGGTGCCCTGGCCGATCCGCGCCGCGCAGGTCACACCCGGCGGCGGGTTCGCGAACGTAGTCGCCCGCATGGCACCGGGGACGGATCACGAGGGCCTGGTGGCGCAACTCGCCCCACTCGCGCGGCGCGTCCAGGAACGGCTGGGCGGTCCTGCGCCGTACGTGCGGATCATGGAGCGGCACCGCCCTGTCGTGACGCCGCTTCGCGAGTATCTGGTCGGCAACGTGGCGACGCCGCTCTGGATTCTGCTGGGCACGGTCGGGATCGTCTTCCTGATCGCCTGCGCGAACGTGGCGAACCTGTTCATGGTCCGGGCGGAGGGCCGGCGGCGCGAGCTTGCCGTACGCCGTGCCCTCGGTGCGGGGCGTGGCGGTCTGGTGCGCTCGCAGATGGCCGAGCCGCTGCTGCTCGCGGCGGCCGGCGGCGCGTGCGGCATGCTCATCGCCTGGGCCGGCGTGCCGCTGCTCGTACGCGCAGCGCCCGACGCCGTCGCCGGAGGCTTCGCGGGCGCTCCCATTCCCGGGCTTGCTACCGCAGGCGTGGACCTCACGGCGCTGCTCTTCACCGCCGCGATTTCGCTGATCGCGGCGTGCGCATTCGGGCTGGTGCCGGCCATCCGGTTCACCGGCATCGCGATGCTGGGCAGTCTGCGGCAGACAGGACGTGGCGTCGTCGGGCGCAGCCACCTGACGCGCGACACGCTGGTCGTGATTCAGACGGCCTCGGCCCTCGTGCTGCTGGTGGGCTCAGCGTTGCTCGTGCGCAGCTTCGTGCAGCTCAGTCGCGTCGATCCGGGATTCGATACCGAGGGCATCTTCACGTTCCAGATCGCGCCCGACCGCCCGGATTTGAACAACCGGGCAACGATCTCGCAGTTCCAGTACGCGTTCATGGATCGTCTGTCGGCACTGCCCGGAGTCGAGTCCGTGGGCTTCGTCACCACGCTGCCCCTGGACGAGGGCGCGGGCAACGTATTCATCACGACTCCACAGCTCGCAGCCAGCGGAGCGGAGTCGCCTCGCGTTCGCTTCGCAGGGGCAGGCGGCGCGTATTTCCAGACGATGGGCATCGAGCTGCTGCGTGGTCGATACTTCGAGCGGATCGAGGAACAGCAGGGCATGCCCAACGTGATCCTCAGCCGCTCTGCCGCCGAGCTGT
>Ga0302046_10000730_pt1 | contig 31883 bp, 33 predicted proteins | sample RVTome_11_FD_200261 | JGI IMG/M metagenome (GOLD analysis project Ga0302046, IMG submission 200261) | Soil microbial communities from uranium-contaminated site in the Upper Colorado River Basin, Wyoming, United States - RVT147D111 (version 2) ...
GGACGACGGAGGCGGGGATCGAGAAGGTGCGGATCAACGGCCAGGAGTACGATGTGGTGGACCGGTTCTTCACGGTGCAGTGGAACCTTCCGATCACGGAGGGCAACTACTCGGTGACGGTGTCGGTGCGTGACGACGCGGGGAATGTGAACACGCTGTCGAACCGGGTCGAGGTCGCCGTTCCTGCGGTCATTCCGCCGGGCACGCCCGGCGGCGGTGGCGGCGGAATTGGCAACGAGGTCCTGATCGGTGCGGGGGCGGGGCTCTTGGGCGCGGCGATGGCGGTGCTGTTCTTCGCGCTCTCACGGCGGCGCGAGACGGAGTAATGGGCCCGCGGGCCGGCGAACGAGGTTCCCGGGGGGCGCGATGCCCCCCGGCTTCGCCCTTTTTTCCGTCCGACGGTATCCTGGGGGGGGCGGTTCCGCCTCACCGCCACCGGCCAGGTGACCGATCAGAAAGAGCGTAACCTTATACCCATGGCACCGCGCTGGCTTCGGGCCTGCAAAGGTCCGCTCCGCGGGCCCTGGGGGTCTCAGTCACGCCATCCATCGGAACGGGAGGAAGACGGCCGGAATGGGCCGCCGGCGCCCTGCTGGGCCTCCTAGCCCTCGTCGCGTTCGTGCTTTTGGCCTCTCCGGCCTCGGCTGGCGGCACGGGGAATTGGCCCCCGCCGAGCTCGGGCAACTGGGTGGTCAATAGCGCCACCTCCGTGGACAACGAGACGATCGTGCTCAACGGGACGCTGCTCGTCAGCGGGAACATAACGCTCCGACTCGACAATGTGACGCTCCGGGTGAACTCCACCTCGGCGGCAACCCGAGGCATACAGGTGAGCTCGCCGGCGTCGCTCACCGTTCTCAACTCCGTGCTTACGACGCAGAACACGGCCTACCGGTTCTATTTCTACAACTACGGGACGCTCCGCGTGGAGGGCAGCGACGTCTCCCACCTCTCCACCTACGGGATCTACTCGCGCACCGGAAACCTAGTGCTGCGCAACAACCAGATCCACGACGGGTCCTACAGCGGCGTCTACGTGTACCTCACCGAGTCGCAGCCGACGGTCATCCTCGAGGGGAACACCCTCTATGACCTCGACTACTACGCGATGGTGCTCTACTATTACTCCTACTTCAGCGCGAGCGGGGGGTTCCACCAGCTCGCCGGCGACTTCATCGTGCGGAACAACACGGTCCGCGACAACGTCGGCGGAGGGATCTACGTGTACCGCTACCTCTACGACTACCTGAACGCCGGGTCGTCGCTGCGCGCGAACCTGACTGTGGAGGGGAACCAGTTCCTCCGCAACCGCGGCTACGGCCTCTTCGTGTACAACTACATCTGGAACAGCCAAGGAGGCTCCGGCGCGCACTCCGCATTCGACGGGCGCATCACGGTCAACGACAACCGCTTCGAGGAGAACTCGGCCTACTACGCCGTCTACCTGCGCAACCTGGTGACCATGTCTTTCTCTGGCGGGACCACGATCGACGTGGACGTCTTCTTCAACCGCAACACCATCGTGAACAACTCGGGGTCCGGCGTCTACCTGGACTTCGTGAGCACGGTCGACCACTCCTCCGCGGGCGATGTCGTGAACAACGGCGAGATGTGGTTCCTGGACAACGTGGTGACCGGGAACCAGGGGTACGGGATCTACGTTTACCGCTACTCGTACGCGCTGCTCGCGCGCTCGGCGCTAGTCAACGGGCGGATCACGCTCATCAACAACACGATCGTCGGCAACCTGGACACGGGGATGTACGTGTTCAACTACGCGTACGCCGTCGACGGGCTCTCCGCGTCGATCGACGGGCCCGTGCGGATCGAGCGCAACACGGCCTCTTCCAACTCCGGCTACGGGATATACACCTACAACTACGCCTGGAAGTTCCAAGGGAACCAGAACGGGACGGCTGAGATCCGGGGTGACCTGGCCATGAAGTGGAACGCGGTCCACGGGAACCTCGCAGGCCCCGCGATATTCGTCTACCGGAACGCCAACTCGAACACCGGCTCGACCGCATACATCGGCGGGGACATCGACCTCTCGTTCAACCACGTCCACAACAACTCGGGGAACGGCATTGGCGTGGTGTTCCAATCCTCGAAGAACCTCGGGCGGGCGTCGGGCGTGTGCGTCATCGACTCGAACCTGACGCTCGAGGGGAACTGGGTCGCGAACAACTCGCTGTACGTGGGCATCTCCGTCGAGCGGACCGCCTATGCGACGTACTCGTCTGCGTCCCGTGTGACGGGCTGGACGCGCATCCGGGGGAACCTCATCGAGGGACACGACCTGAATGGGCTCTACCTCGAGCAGAACAGCCTGAACTACTACGGGGCCGCGGGGGCGGAGAGCATCGTGGAGGGTGACGTGGATTTCACCGACAATACCATCCGCGACAACCGCCTGGCTGCGGCCTACCTCTACTTCTATTCCTATTCGTATTACTCCACCTCCTCCCGTGTGGTCTCCAACTTCACGGCCGTCAATAACAGCATCACGGACAACCAGGCGGTCGGGCTCTTCGCCTACTTCTACGCCTACTCGGCGACCGCGGTCACGGGAGACACAAGCTGCGTCAACCATGTGGTCGCGCGTGACAACCGCTTCCTCCGGAACAAGGGGATCGGCTTCCAGCTCTACCGGATCGCGGCGGGGGCCAACACGGCGGGCAACACGGTCGAGCTCGTCGGGGACCTCGCCATCGAGGGCAATGTGGCGGAGGGCAACCTCGGCGAAGGGATGTACCTCTACAACTCGGCGTCGAACACGAACGGCGACACCGGCGCCCGCTCCGTCATGGCAGGGGACTGGACGGTGCGGGACAACGAGCTCAACCAGAACCTTGGGACGTACGGGGGGATGGCGCTGTTCTCCTCCATCGGGGCTTCCGATGTGGAGATGGCCTACCAGCAGACGGACGCCCTCGTGGAGAACAACACGGTGCGCTCCAACTCGGGCTTCGGGATGTACCTGGCATGGGGCGGATCCCAGAGCTACTTCAAGTCGGCGGCCGACCGGGGTTTCTTCAACCAGACGGGGAACATGGTGGTCCGCGGCAACCGGTTCGACTCCAACGCCCTGTACGGGCTCTACGCGTCGTACTCGGTGAGCGCCTATGTGGTCTCCTCGACTGCGGCCCCCGACATCTCGAACAACTCCGTCTCGGGCAACCACGGCTACTACGCGCTGCTCCTCAACATGATCACGGTCCAGCATGGGATCACCGTGCGGGACAACGAGGTCTCGTCGAACGAGGGGGCGGGGGCGGTGCAGATCTCGAACGGAGGCCGGGCCACGGAGCTCCTCTTCGCCAACAACAGCCTGCGGCAGAACCGGGAGACCCTGTTCGGCGTCCGCGTCTCGGTCACGGGGGGGGAGTACGACCTGACCGTCGAGGGCAACACCGCGCTTGACAACGACATCCAGGGGCCGCTCTTCCAGATCGGTAACGACGGCCGGACCGTGGTGCGCCGGAACCTCGTGAGGGGCAACGTGAACACGACGGCGGCCTTTCAGGTCGACGCCCCGGGCTCGGGCGCGTCGCTGGACTTCCACAACAACACGATCACGCTGAGCGCCGGGGCGGGCCTGCTGGCGGTCTCGGAGGGGGTGGTCCGCGTGGAGGACAACGTCGTGTCGAGCAACGGGGGCGACGGGCTCTCCGTCCGGACGCTCGGCGACTGGCTGACCTCGACGGCGGACATCCGGGTCACCCGCAACACGGTGAACCAGAACGGGGGCAACGGGCTCTTCTCGTACGCCACCCACTGGCTGGCGGTCACGGACAACAACGCGACGGGCAACCAGCTGGCTGGGCTGCGGGTCAATTTCCTGGCCGTCGACCCGCTCGTGGCCCGCAACAACCTCGACGGGAACCGCTTCGGGGTGGTGCTTTCCGGGAACGGGACCTCGGCCCTCACCTCCTCCCACCCGGTGTCGAACCTCACAGTGCGCAACTCGCTCTTGGCCGGCCTCATGGTGGAGGACGCGGCGGTGGCGCTCTGGAACTCCACGGTGCTCTCCCCCTCGGGCGTGGACCTATCAGTGCGGCAGGGGCGGATCGACGCGTACGGGTCGGGGGTCGGCTTCCTGCGGGGCGAGGTGCGCGCGTCGGGCGAGATCCACGTGTGGTGGAACCTCTCGTTCCGGGTGGTGTGGCAGAACGGGGCTCCCGTGCCGGGCGCGCTGGTCCTCATGAACGGGTCGACGGGGGAACCCTACGGCCAGAAGACGGCCAACGCCACGGGGCGCGTGGCTCCCTTCCGCGCGGCGGAGTGGTCGATGGTCGACGCGAGCGTGTTCCCCTGGTCGCCGTACACCTTCACGGGCGTGAAAAACGGCGAAGAGGGCTCGAACACGACGGCGCTCGACCGCGACAAGGAGGTGTGGATCGTCATCCGCGATGTCCATGCGCCTGCGCTTGCCGTGGCCTTCCCGGTGGAGGGCGGCCTCTACAACTTCTCGGTCGTGCCGTGGCGGGGGAACGTGAGCGACGTCGGGTCGGGGCTTGCGCTCCTCGAGGTGTCCGTGGATGGCGCCGTCCGAGTGTCTGACACGGCCCCCGCGTCGCCGTTTTCGGGGTCGCCGGCGGCGCTTGCCGACGGAAACCACACGTACCGGTTCCGTGCGGTGGACGCGGCGGGCGTGGCCACCGTCCTCACGGTGAACTTCACGGTGGACACGACGCCTCCCGTGCTCGTGGTCCTCGAGCCCTTGCGCACGCTTGTCAACACGTCGCTCGTCACGGTGCGCGTGCAGACGTCGCCGGACGCGGTCTTCGCGCTCATCATGTACGACCAGGTGGCTGTGGGGCCGGGCGCGGTCTTCGAGTCGGTCGTCCGGGTGCACGAGGGCCCGAACCTCGTCCGGCTGCGGGCAGTCGACCGGGCGGGCAACGCCAACGAGACGATGCTGGCCATCACGCTGGACACCACGCCGCCGGCGCTCTCCGTCGAGGAGCCGGAGGACGGCTCATTCACGAACGTCCCCATCGTCCGTGTCGTCGGCCAGTCGGAGCCGGGCGCCACGGTCCTGGTCGGGGGCCAGGCGGCCGACGTGACCCCCGGTGGCGCGTTCGAGGGCGCGGCGGAGCTCGCGGAGGGGCTGAACCTCGTTGCGGTGGCCGCGCAGGACGAGGCGGGCAACTGGGCGTACCTGGCCGTGCGCGTCACGCTCGACCAGACGCCGCCCGCGCTCACCGTGACGAGCCCGGTGGACGGCCTGGTCACGCGGGAGGACTTCGTGTCCGTGGAGGGGGAGGCGGAAGATGGGGCTCAGGTGTTCGTGAACGGGAAGGGCGGCCAGCCGCTCGGGCAGTTCTTGGAGACCGTGCACCTGGAGGAGGGTGAGAACGTGGTCGTCGTCGTGGCGCGCGACCGCGCGGGGAACACGGCGCGCGAGGAGCGGCGCGTGGTGAAGGACACGACCATCCCGTTCATCGAGGTCCTCGAGCCCTCGGGCGGCCACGGGTTCACGAATGACTCGACGTACACCATCCGGGGGCGCACGGAGCCTTCGGCGCGGGTCGCGGGGGCGGGGGCGTCGGCAAAGGCGGACCTTGACGGGGTATTCGCGCTGCGGGTGAACCTGTCGCAGGCGGAGACGGTGGTGCTCATCGAGGTCTGGGACCTCGTCGAGAACCGGAACTCCACGGCGGTCACGATTACGCACGACACGGCGCCGCCGACGCTCGTGCTTTTCGCCCCGGCCAACGGGTCGACCTACCAGGTGGGCGCGGCGGAGGTCATCGGGTCGACGGACTTCGGGGCGCTGCTCACGGTAAACGGCGCGCCGGTCCAGGTGGCGGTGGACGGCACGTTCCGGTGGGTCGTCCCCCTAGAGGAGGGGACGAACTTCGTGGTCATCCGCGCCCAGGACAAGGCGGGCAACACGGCGGAGGCGCGGCTGACGCTGTTCCTGGGGAGCCCGGCCGGGTCGGGCGAGCCGCCGACGGCGCCGCCGGGGGCGCTCAACGGGACGCGGACGCCGACGCAGCCGGCGGGTGCCGGCGGTGACCTGATGCTCCTTGTGGGGCTGATCGCGGTCGGCGGCCTGGCGGCGGTCGCCCTGTGGACGCGTGGGAAACTGCAGCGCCACGGGCCGTCGCTGGAGGACGAGTTCGAGCGGGGCGGCCGCTGAGGAGGCGGCCCACCGGGGCACGTTCAAATACGGCCCGCCCCGATGGGCAAAGCGCGGCCCGCGTGGCCAGGCGGCCCCCTTTGATCGAGCACGTATCCAAGATCGATGGCCCGTTCGCGGGGGTCGACCCGCTCTTCGTCCTCCTAGGGGTCGTCCTGCTGGCGGCGGTCATCGGGGCGACGGCCGTGGTGGCACGCCAGGTGGCGCGGCTCACGCCGAGGACGGCCGTGGGGGGCGCGAAGGGGAAGGGGCAGGACGCGGCCAAGGCGGGGGCGGAATTCGAGTCGTGGACGGAGCGCCCCCCGGCCCAGCGCAACTACGAGGCGGAGTACTACTCGATGTACGGGAGCGCGCCCGCGCGCCGGGGCGACTATGTGGGCCCCAACGCGCCGGCGGCGCCATCGGCGCCGGCCGCCACCGGCGGCCGCGACGTGACGGTCACGCTGAACGCGCCTCCCGGCTCGGCCGGCGAGCCGGCCTCGCCTTGGGAGCCGGCGCCGGCCGAGTGGGCGCGGGGGCCGCCCCGCGCGCACGCGCCCTTGGCGCCGCCCATGGAGCCGACGGGCCCCACGGACGAGGTCGTGGCACCCGCGCACGCGCGCGGCGCCCGGGCAGCGTCTGCGGACCCCTGGCAGGGATTGCCTAGCGCCCGGCCCGTCGACCCGTCGTTCGAGCGGAGCTCGGCGCGAGGGGGCGCCCCGCCTCCGGCCCCGCCGCGGCCGAAGGTGGGGCCCGGCCAGCCGGCCCCCCGTGAGCCGGCTGCGGCCACGGCGCGCGCGCCACCCGCCCCGCCGGCGCGCCCGGGGTCCGCGAGGTCTGCGTTCCGGACGCCCCCGGGCGGGCAGGCCGTCGTGGGCGCCGGCGACGTCGGGGCGAGGGAGGGAGCGGAGGTCGGGCCCGAGCGCAAGGCCATCCGCTGCCCGAAATGCTCCACGGTGTTCCCCGGGCCCGCGACGCGGCCGGCGACGGTGAAGTGCCCGGCCTGCGGGACGGGCGGGGTTATGAAGTGAGGTCGGTCGCTTGGCTCCCACCGCCCGGAGCCTGCACAACGCGCTTGCCATTGCGGGCGCCCTAGTAATCGCCGCGCTCTTTCTTGCAGGTTGGATCGGCCCCCTTGGAGGGACGCTCTACAGCCAGGACTGCGCGTACGTGCGCCTGCAGGGGAGCTGGGTCGTGGACTACGGGGGGCCCCCGCCCGACCCATCACAGATAGAGGGACTCGGCCGCCGCGTCGCGGCGGCTGGCCTATGGGCGCCCAGTAGCGCGAGTTTCGCCGGATTCGTGGACGAGACGAGGCTTGGCTCGATAGGCGTCCTCAAGCACGTCCCCTGGAACGAAGGTGTGGACGTCGAGGGCGCCTTGAGTTTCCACCACGCACCCGTCGGCAGTTGGGCGCGATTTCAGTTGGATGGGTACGCCCGCGGGGAAGGTGCGGGGGCTTCGGAGGCATTCTTGGAAATGGTGGAGCAGGTCCTCCGTTCGCAGGTCGTATCGCTCACATCGCACATCGAGGATGTGGGCTGGAGGCCCGGGGAGCCGACGGTCCTGGTCGGAGCGCAGCATGGATGCGAGCTCACGGTGGCGGTCTAACGCAGGGGCGCCGAACCGAGGAGGGGCCCCCTGTCCAGCCGCTCGGGGCACCCCTCGCGCCGCGAGCACCCCGCACACTTCCCCGGCCGGCTGTGGTTCCGGTGGACGTCGCGCGAGGCAAGCGCCGCCCGCATCTCCGCGAGCTTGTCCTCTAGTAGCCGCCGCTGGTCGTCGTTGTACTCGATCTCGTACTCCACCCCCGCCCCGTAGCGCAGCAGGCCGAAGGGCGGAGGCCGCCCGTACTTCTCCTCCACGAGCGCGCAGTAGGCCGCCAGTTGGAGGATGTGGGAGAAGAGCGGCCCCTTGGGCACGCGCCCGGTCTTGATCTCGACGGGGATGTAGTACTCCTCGCGGTCGATGATCGTGTCGGGGGCGCCGACGAGGCCGAGCCGGTGCGAGAAGAGCGCCGGGTCCTCGTCGATGGTGGCGCCCTCCCCCACGTACACGACGGCCCCGGTCCCGGCGGCCATCCCCATCCGCGCGCGGTGCGCGCGCACCCGGAAGAAGTACTGGAGCGCGAGGCGGAAGAGCGCGGCGGCCACGACGAGCCAGAAGAGCGAGATGACCATCGGTATGAGCGCGAAGTTCCACGCCTCCATCCCGAGGAACGTGAGCAGGAACCCGAAGATGGCGATCCCGGCAGCAACGGACGAGAAGGTTAGGATGTACTGCTCGCTCTCGACGACGACGGCCTCCCCGGTGCGGATCTCCTCGAGGTCCTGCCCGGCGGCGTCGTGCGCGGCCCGGCCGGCGTCCAGTTGGGCCTGGGCGTCGGGGGGCGGAGGGGGGGACGCCGCCTGCTCCCCGTCGGCGAGCGACAGCCACCAGGAGAGCGGGCAGTATCCGTACTTCTCCAGGTCGGCGGCGGAGATGACCGGGAGCGAGGGCGCCACGAGGGGCGCCTGGGCCGCCGGGTGCCCACTCGCCGGGGCGGGGGCCGGCTTGGCGGCCGCGGTCCGGGAGGGTCCACGCGGGGGCAGGGGGGTCGCCTCGGGGCTTTCGGGCCTCCAGCCGGCGGGGCCCGAGATAAAGGCTGCCTGCTAGTCGTCAGCCCCGGCGGGATATGCGTCCCGCGGAGCGAGCCCCGGGCCCTGGCGGGCCCCAGGCCACGCCGTCAGTAGCGGCGCCGCTCGCGGTTTCGCCGGTCGTCGTCGCGACGGCCCCCGCCGCCGCCGCCGCCGCCGCCACCGCCGCCCCCGCTGCCGCCGCCGCCACCGCGGTCGTCGTCACGCCGGCCCCCGCCGCCCGACCGGGGGTAGTAGTCCGAGAGCCCACCGTAGCGTGTGAACCCCGTCCCCGCCCGGCCGCGCCGTTCGGGGATGGGGTACTCCTTGGCGGACATGTTCAGGTCCTTGTTGACGGTCGCGATCGGGTCCTTCGCCTTCAGGAACTTCCCGTACTTGCCGATGTTCAGGCGCATGTTGCCGCGCACGAGGGAGATGTACCCGTTCTCGATCTGCAGGGTGTCCCCGTCGGAGGCCTGGGAAACCTGGTCCTCCCACAGGGTCATCACGACGACGGCCGTGTCGTCGCCGACGGTGAACTCCTTCAGCTTGCGTTCGCCGCCGAACTTCGACGAGATCGCGCGCTCCTCCCCCTCCTCCACGACCTTCACAATGATGTTCACGTTTTTCGATTCGGGGGTCAGGTCCTTGACCTTGACATATTCGACTGGGCGCTCGTCTGGCATGGGTTCCACACATCCATCGTTCTTTGGCCCTTCGGGGGGCCAGGGTTCGCCGATGGCCTAGGCCTACTTAAAGGCTCTTGGGCACGCCTGGACGCGGCCCCTCACGCGGCGCCGAGCGCGTGGGCGACCGCCTTGTCGATGTGGGCGGCGCTCACACGGCGCCCGCACGGCACCTTCGAGCGCGTGACCGCCTCCTCGCCGTCCGGGACCCCCGTGAGCAGCACGGGGAGGCTCCGGTAGCGGCGCTGCATGCAGATCCACCCCGCGCACTCCCGCCCGTGGGAGGGGCGCGTCGACAGGTCGACGACGACGGCGTCAACGGACGCTAGGCCGCGGAGGGTGAGCCGGAACTCGGGGTCCTTGGGCTCGGTGGCCACGACGCGGTGCCCGGCCGACTCGAGGGCGGCGGCGATCGGCTCGCGCTCGCCCTCCTTGAACGCCAGCAGGACAATGGTCGCCATCGGTTTCGGTTCCCCTGGTTTGCCGCCTCCGGCCGTGGGAGCCGGGGGCGTTGAGCGGGAGGGCCGGGACCGGGAGTTGAACCCGGGTCAAGGGATCCACAGTCCCCTAGGATTCCGTTACCCCACCCCGGCCGCGGATGGGCGGGGCGCGGCTAACGGCTGGCCGGATTTCAACGTTGCGCACTTCCCGGCCCGGCTGGCCAGGCCCGCCAAACCGTTTCCTCCCGGGGAACCTATTTTTACGCCACCGGCGGAGTCGGAAGCCGATGGCCGACGCGCGGGGGCCGCCAGAGGCCGTGGGCGGCGCGAGCCCGCGGGGCGGGATCAAGGGCCTGCTCGACCGGCTCGACACGGTCGTGGACTCGGCGCTCAACCGCCGCTTCGACCCCCTCAAGCCCGTGTCGGCGAGCGCGGAGACGCGCCGCTTCGGCCTCCAGGCGCTGCGCCGGCTGCGCGGCGCGGGGCAGACGGCGGGGGCCGCCACGCGGCGCGTCCGCAAGATCGAGGCGCGAGGCCGCCGCCACGTCCGCTCGATCGTCGCGTCGCGGTACTCGACCTCCCCGGTGGAGAAGGTGATCGCGCACCCGTTCATGGTGGGCGCCGCCTGCATCTTCATCGCGGTCATACTGTCGCTGCCCGCAGTCATCGTCTTCGGTGCGCCCAGCCTCGGCGTCAAGAGCGCGATGCGCGCGGACCTCGAGGTGTTCCTGCCGCCCGACGACCCCGCGACGGCGATCCTAGCCGAGATCCGCATGAACTACTCGACGGAGCTGCTCATCCTCCTCGTCGACCTCTATGTCCCCGGCGGCAACATCACGCAGGTCCAGTGGATGAAGGCCGTGTCGAACGTCGAGGGGGACGAGGAGGCGCTCAACGAGACCGGCATCCCCTCGGGCGTGAACTACCGGCTGGACGACGTGGGCCAGATCGACGGCGTCCAGTGGGTGATGTCGCTGCCCACCGTCGTGAAGATCGCGGCGGTCGCCGGCTCGAACTTCCTGCAGGCGTTGAGCAACCAGACCGGCTGGCCCCCGGCGGGGACGATCCCGGACGTGCCGTACGCGATCCCGAACGACCAGGCGACGATCGACTCCATCGTCGAATCGATGGAGCCCGAGGACCTGCGCGCGCTCGCGGTGAACCGGGAGGGGGACGAGGGCGCCCCGCTGAACCGGATGGTCGTGCTCCTCGGGCTCACGCCCGACCCGGACCAGCAGACGCGGGTGATCGACCGCGCGGCGGAGATGGCGGAGGCGTTCAACGCCGAGAATGGGGGGGTCATCAAGATGCGGCTCACGGGCCCGGTGGTCGTCTTCAAGGCCCTGCAGGGCGGCGTCTCGCAGGAGCTTGGCCGCGCGCTGCCGTTCATCGTGCTCGGGTTGCTCGGGCTCCTCTACTTCTGGCACCGCAACTGGCGGGTGTGGCTGATCTGCCTGCTCCCCGTGGCGCTCGCGTCGGGCATCACCTACGGGATCGTGGGGCTCGCGCACTACTTCAACCCCGAGGGGGTGATCATCGCGCCCCAGGCGGTGCTCGCGGCCCCCGTGCTGCTCGCGCTCGGCGTCTCCTACGGGCTCTACATCTCCAACCGGTTCGTCGAGGAGACCGGCGACTCGCGCGAGGCGCGGCTGACGGCCGCCGTCAAGCGGATCAACCCCGCGATCTTCCTCTCGGCGGCCACGACGGGCATCGGCTTCTTCTCCCTCATGATCGGGACGCTGCCGCCGATATGGACGCTCGGCCTCGCGCTCACGATCGGCATCCTGCTCACGTACGGTTTCGTCTACGCGCTCGTCCCCGTGATCATCACGGTGCTCGGCTACGAGAAGCGCGCGGCGTTCAAGGACTGGAAGCGCCTGCGGGACCTCCCGCAGAAGAAGGCCCCGTGGGTCGTGCTCGTGTCGGTGCTCCTCGTCGGCGCGTCGATGGCCGTGCTCGCGTCGGGCTCGGTCTCGCTCGACGTCGACTACCTGACCATGACCCCCGCGGGGACGCCGTCGGTGGAGGCGATGCGCGAGTACTCGGCCACGATGGGGGGCGGCCAGCTCGGGATGGTGCTCACCCGAGGCAACTTCCAGGCGGTCCCGACGCTCGACGACCTGGACCGCCTGGAGCGGTCGGTGGCCACGGTGGAGGACGTGAAGACACTGTCGGTGGTCACCGTGATGAAGCTCGTGAAGACGCCGGCCACCGTCGAGTTCGGGGGGCAGACGATCGACGTCCCGGAGGAGACCTTTTGGGACCTGCTTCACCGGGCGGAGGGGCTGCCGGGGGTGCAGGCGAACCTCCTGTCGCTCTTCTACGGGTCCGTCCCCGTGGAGACGCGGTCGATGCTCGTGGACACGCAGTTCTCGTCCTCGCTCGTCTACATCTTCATGCCCTTCCTGCCGGTCGACGCGACGAAGCGGGCGGTCACCGCGGTCAACGAGCACGTGGACGGGACGCCGTCGACGGAGCTCGACGCGTCCCACATGGCGGGCATCCAGACCGTGACGGTGGCGGTCAACGACCTGATCATCACGAGCCAGATCGTATCGCTCATCGTCGCGATCGCGCTGACGTTCATCGTCCTGTGGGTCGTATTCGGGTCGCTGCGGGTGGCGCTCATGGGGGTGATGCCCGTCTCCGTGGTCACGGCGCTCGAGCCCGGGGTGCTCGTGCTACTCAGCGTGCCGCTCTCGACGGTCACGGTGATGATCGGCTCCATCGCCATCGGCACAGGCGTGGACTTCTCGATCCAGATGGCGCAGCGGATGCGCCTGGGGGGCTACACGCAGGAGTCGGTGAACGGCGCCGTCGAGCGGGCGGGGGTCTCGTTCGTCGAGGCGACGACGACGATGTGCGCGGGGTTCGCGGGGATGTTCGCGATGAACATCGTTGCGATCCAGCAGTTCGTGCTGATGATCATCGCGCTGCTCACCCTGAACATGCTGATGGCGATGTTCCTCTTCCCGGCGGTGGCCTCGATCTGGATCAAGCGCCGGAAGAACACGCCGCCGCCGGACACGCTGATCATGAAGGTCCTGAAGCAGGCGCGGGGGCCAGCCGGCCGGCCGGCGGTGCCGGTGCAGGCGGGGGAGTGGGCGGCGGGGCGGGAGTAGCCGGGCGGAGCCAGCAGGCCCGCGCCGCTCCAACGCTCACCGAAAGGGTTTTTATGCGCCCGCAGGTTCGCCGGATTCCCACGCCGCAACGAGTTGCCATGCTCCCGTAGTGTAGCGGCCAATCATCCCAGCCTCTCGAGCTGGGGACTCGGGTTCAAATCCCGACGGGAGCACTCTTGCCCGCTCCTTGGGGTCTGCCGGCTCGGTCGCCTCGAGCCACGCGCGGGGGGGGGGGGGCGGCCCAACGGTGGCGGCAAGCGCATCGGCGCCAAGTCCAAATGTCTCCAAGTGTAACCCCACGTGGTGCGCATGGCGAAGAAGGCGAAGGCGCAACTCTACATGGCCGCGACGGACGGTTCGGCGGCCAGCGACAAGGCCCTCGGATTTGCGATCGACCGCGCGAAGGAGGCGGGCGCTCGCCTCCTCGTGGTCATGGCGGTGCAGGCGGGCCCGATCGGTGCCCCGTCGTCGTCGGCGGGGACGAACCTCGACCTGATGGAGGAAGTCCGCCGGGAGGCGCAAGGCGTGGCGGAGAGGGGCGCGGAGCGGGCGAAGGGGGCGGGTGTGGACGCGTCGGCGCTCGTGATCTACCACGAGCCGCCGGAGGACGTCGCGGCCGCTCTCGTCAAGTTCGCGGAAGGGCGGCGCGTCGCCACGATCTTCGTGGGGTCGCACGGGCGCACGGGGATCATGCGCGTGCTCCTCGGCTCGACGGCGGAGAAAGTCGTGAAGCTGTCGCACTGCCCGGTGAGCGTGGTGCGGTAGCGCGGGCCGCGGCGCCGCGGGGGCCACCGGGGCGGGCTCAGGGAAGGGCCACGGGTGGGACTCGAACCCACAGCCTCCAGGCCCACAACCTGGCGTCTTCGCCTCGACCACCGTGGCCACGATGAGAAATGAGCCCGGTGGGATTCGAACCCACGTGTGGAGGGTCAGAAGCCCTCTGGTGTTCCGCTCGCCTACGGGCCCGCGTCAGTGTCCACTATGGTCGTGGGGGCGCGGGGCCCGTCTCCTAGGCGCGCGGCGGCAAGCCAAGGGAATCGCGTGGGCAACGCGGCGCCCTACTTGAACGCTCGCTTCACACGCACCGTCCCCGGGTCACGCGCGGGTAGCGGCCGTCGTCTCGCGCGGGGGGGGCCACGACCTCGCGGGGGAGCCGCTCGAGGGCGTGCGCGCGCCCACGCTGCTCATCGTGGGAGGGCGCGGCGCGAGGCCCCGCTGCGGGTCGCTGCGCCCGGCCGACCAGCCGTCCAGTCGCTGGGTGCATGGCGAGCTTTTTTGTCCGGTGCTGGCCCTTGCCGGGGAGTCGGGCCCCCCCGGCGAGATTCCGCCCGACAGGCTGAGAGGAGACCCCGTGGCCGAGAGAGCGCAGGATTCGCCGGCGACGAAACAAGGAGGCGGACCTAGCCGGAACGCAGGGGCGGCCGCGGCCCCCGGGCTCGAGCCGCGGCCGGCCGCTGAGACCATCCTCGACGCGCTCGCGCGCGCCGGCTTCGTCTTTTTCCGCTGGGACATCTCGCGCGGCCTCACGTACATCAACGCCGAGACGCAGGGGCTGCTCGGCTACACCCGCGAGGAGCTGATGGGCGACCTGCAGGTCGGCCAGCGGATCGTGGACCCCTCGTTCCTCCCGGCGCTCGAGAGGGTGGCCCCGCAGGCGTATGAGGCGCGGGAGGGCCCGGTGCGTTACGAGAAGATCCCCTTCGTGGCCAAATCGGGCGAGCGGGTGTGGCTGGAGGCCCGCGTGGTTCCGGACTTGGACGAAGACGGGCGGATCCTCGGTTTCTTCGGGGTCGCGTTCGCGCCGCCGGGGGACTGAGGGCCAGAATCCGGAGGACCGCGGCGCCTCGGCGGGGAGGGAGGCTCTCATGGGGCCGGAGGCCTCGCGCGTCCCCCCTCCGCGCGGCGCCCCCCGCTCGCCGAGAGGCGCCGGCCCGCGCCCTCGTGGGCGTGCACGTGCCATGAAGCGATTCTACTCCACGACGTGTCAGTTGTGTTCTAGCCCGTCTTATACGGAGTGGGCGATGCTGTGCCAGGTGCGTGGCGCCGCCAGGCCCGGGGAGGCGCCCGCAGGAGGCGCGCCGTGGCGGCTGGCACGAGAGGTTCTGCGCCCTCGACGCGGGCTGGCCCCACGGCCCGGCTCGCCGGGGAGGCTACGGCTCCCGCCCTCGAGTTGCGTCCTCCGGTGGAGACCGTGCTCAAGGTGCTCGCGGAAGCCGACATCGTCTTCTTCCGGTGGGACGTGGCGCGGGGCCTCACGTACATCCATGCTGAAAGCCGGGGGCTCCTCGGCTACACGCGGGAGGAGCTGATGGGCGACCTCAATGTGAGCCAGCGGATCGTCGACCCGGCGTTCCTCCCGCAGCTCGAGAAGTCGGCGCCCGAGGCCTTCGTGGCGCGTGAGGGCGCCTTCCGCTACGGGAAGATCCCGTTCATCAGCAAGGCTGGGGAGCGCGTCTGGTTCGAGGCGCGGGTGGTCCCTGACATGAGTGAGGACGGGCGGATCCGGGGGTTCTTCGGGGTCGCGTTCGTGGCGCCCGAGCGGTGACGGCCCCGCGCCGGCTCACCCGCGCATCTTCGGCCGCCGCTTCAGGTACTCGCGCCACCCCTCGGGCATGACCTGCAGGACCTCCGGGATGAAGATCGCGGCCACGACGACCACGAGCAGGAGGAGGGCCCCCACGACCCACGCGACGGATGCCAGCAGGAACGCGACGGCGTAGAGCCCTTTGAGCGACCGCGGCTCGAGGCCGGCGGCCGCGTCGGTCGCGGCCGCGGCGCCGGCCAGCGCCATGGCCACAGCAAACAGGATACCGGCGACCCAGAGGAGGAGCATGAAGTCGTCCGGCATGGGGACGGAGAGGAGCCAGCGGGCGGCCGAGTAGCCACCGTAGGTGGCACCGGCGCCCATGGCGATGGCGAAGACGACCTGCCACAGGGTGGGGCGCTTGAGCCGGCGGCCGCCCTCGCGCGGCCCGCGGGGGTGGCGCCCCATGGCGGGGTGGTTGGGCGGAGCCGGTATTTCGCCTGTTTGGCGTTGGGCAGCGAGGCGGTTGGCGCCCATCCTGCGCGCGGTCGCGCGGAGGCGCCCGGCCCGCGCTACCGCTGCCCGCCGCGGCCGCCCGCCCGCTCGCGGCCGAGGATCGACCGCTCGATCGTCCGCAGGCGCCTTGCGATCTCCGCGACCTCCTTGCCGCGGTCGGTGAGCTCGTACTCGACCGACCGGAGCCGGTCCTGCAGCACGTGCCGCTCCACGAGCCCCGCGTCTACGAGCCGCTTCAACGCGCGGTTGGCCGTGCTCTTGTCCTCGACCTCGCGCGCAAGCTCGGTGAACGGGCGCGCGCCCTCCTCGTCGAGCGTGACGAGGATGTCCTCGCACCCGGCGGCGGCAAGCGTCTTGGTCAGGCGCGTGGACATGGTCCTCCAGATAGCCCCCGAGTGCAAGATATTCATTGAGGTTCCCCAAACGCTTATAGGTTGCATAAATGCTACCCACATGTTGGCTCCCGCGGCCGGGCCTCCGGCCGACCCACGCGCAGCCCCCAAGGTGCGGGACGCCATGGAGGTCGGGGAGCTTGGGGCTTGGGGGCGCAGGAGGGGGCGAGCGCGAGCCGGCGTTGCCCGCGCGGCCGGTCGGCGAGCTGCTCTGCCTAGCCACGGCGCACGAGCTGAAGAACGACCTCCACGCGCTCTACGGCCTCTTGACGCTCATCGGTGATGCCCCGGAGTTCCCGCCGGCCGCCAGGCGCCAGGCGGGGCGGGGGCTGAAGCTCGCGGAGTCGATGAGCCGCCGCCTGCGGGTGGTGGCGGGCGCGATCCTCGAGGAGTCGGGGGCCACCGTCTCGGACGACCGCGAGCCGCTGTGGGACGTCGTCCAACGCTCCGTGGAGGCCGTGAACCTCCGCGGCGGGTGGGCGGGGGGACGTCAGCCGGTGGAGGTGCGCGGGGACGGCGGCGGCCTCAAGGTGGCCCGCCCGTTCCTCGTGGAGATCGCGGTGATGAACCTCGTGACGAACGCGGTCTTCTCGACCGCGCGGGAGGCGCCGGTCCCGGTCGTGGGCGTGCGCGTCGAGCGCCCGCACCGGTGGGAGGTCGCCGTCACAGACCACGCGGGCGGGATGCCGGAGGGCGCCCGGCGCGTGCTGCTCGGGGAGGAGGCGGCGCTCGCGGAGGTCGACTTCGCGCGGCCCTCCGGCCGGTGGGGGTTCGGGCTGATCCTCGTGCGCACGGCGGCGGCCGCGGGCGCCATGGAGGTCGAGGTGGGGGAAGCCGCGGGCGAGCCCCCGGGGACCGTCGTGCGGCTGCGGGGGCGGGCGGCGGCGGCCAAGGCGGCGGGCGACCGGGGGACGGCCGCCCAAGGGTGAGGGGCCGTAAGGGGGCGCCGGCATTGAGCACGAAAGCAACCGTCGCGTGGGACGCGAAGACCGACACGTTCCACCTGTACGAGGAGCTGATGGACGGCCGGCTATGGCTCGAGGCCGAGGTGGACGAATTCCGGGCCGGGCGCCAGGGCCAACCAGGCCGCATGACCGTTTGCATCCCGCTGCCGCCCGAGTTCATCAAGAAGGTCTTGCGCCCCGAGTACCGCAAGTACGCGCCGACGCCCGCCCAGCGAAAACGCCGAGAAGCGCAGGCTCGGAAGAACATCGAGCGTTTCCTGCGTGAGATGGAGAAGCGGAACGCGCGGCAAAAGGAGTCGGATCCGCCAGCGGCCCGCGCGACGGCGGCACGGCGGCCCGGGGGGCGCCGGCCTCGAGGCACGCCTGGCCGAGGCGGCCCCAGCGGAGGGGGTCGCGGGGGTCGGTCGTAACGGCGTCGAGGTTGCGGGGGCTGGGGGCGCAGATGTCGATGCGCCAGAAGGGGTATGAGCGCATTGCGCGAGCCATGCGGGAACGGGCTAATTCGGCTTGGAAGGTCGCCTCTCAAAGCTCCCCGACCTCATGCACGCCTCCCGCCGGCCCTCGCCCCCAGGCTCTTGGACGACTCCTTCGAAAGGTACGGTGATGCCGGGACGGCATCGAGAAACGATGCGGGCGGCCCCCCCGTCAACGCGTCCGTCCCGCCCGCGCGAAGATGGCCGTCAAGTCCTCGAGGTCGAGGAGCAGCGCCCCCCGCGAGCGCGCCTCCCGCTCCATCGCGCGCGTGAACCCGCCCCGCGCGACGAAGAGGAGGCGCACGGGCCGGCCGCCCCCGAGAGGGCGCGCCTTGTCCTCCAGGGTCCATAGCGCGGGGGGGCCGAGCGGCCGCGGGCTCCATTTCACCTCACCCGCGAGCACCTCCTTGGACCCGCGGGCCACGAGGTCGATCTCCTCCCCTTGCCGGCTCCACCACCGGCCGAGCTCCTCGAACTCGATAGGCACCCCTTTCAGCGGCCGCCCGTTGGAGGCGATGAGCGCCTGCGCGGCAACCCGCTCGAACTGCTGGCCCACGTGCGCCTCGAGGTCGCGGCGGACCCCCGCCAAGGCGTCGGCCGCGCGGCCGGCCTCGACGAGGGGGCGGGCCCGGGGGACAAACCGGTAGTAGAACGCGAAGAACGGGTCCGAGAAGACGTACCTCGCGCGCCGCTGCGCGCCGCCCACGGGGGCCTCGGCGCGCAGGAGCGCGAGCTCGTCCCGCAAGCCGGCGATGTAGGGCGACAGGCGCCCGGAGGGCACGTTGAGGGCCGCCTCGAGGGCCCCGAGCGCGTGCGTGCCCTCCCCCACGGCCTGCAGGACCGACTGGAGGCGGTCGGGCTTGACGGCCTCCATGCGCAGCAGGCTCATCGGCTCGTCCGCAAGCGGGGCCCCACGGGTGAGGAAAGCGGCGGCGATGGCGTCCTCGAGCGGGCGGCCCACGGCGAATGATTGGTAGTGGGGGGTCCCGCCGAAGACGGCGAACCGGCGGACACGGTCTTCCTCGGGGACGCCGGCGTGCAGCTGCCGCACGCTCGCGTAGTCGAGCGGCCGCAGGTGGAGGTCGGCCCAAAGCCGCCCGTAGAGCGGCGCGGCGGGCCGCCGCGTCAGGCGGCGCATCATCCCGACGCTGCTGCCGCACAAGACGAGGGAGGGGCCGCGCTTGCTGAAGGACTGGTCCCAGGCGTTCTGGAGGATGGACTCGGCCTCCGTGCGGCGGTGGAGGAGCCGCTGGAACTCGTCGAGCACGACGACGGGGGCCTTGAGCCCCTGGAGCCGCCGGAGGAAGGCCGCCCAGTCGGCCGTGGGGACGGGGGGCCGCGACAGCGCGCGGGAGAGCTGGTCACCAAGCGCCTGGGCCTGCAGGCGTGGCTCCGCCTCGTCGACGAGGAGGTAGATGCCGCCAAGGTCGCGGCAAAGGCGCGAGAGGAGCTCGGTCTTCCCGAGGCGCCGCCGGCCGTAGACGCGCACGAGGGCGGGCCCCCGGCCGAGGGCGGCGCGAAGCGCCTCCATCTCCTGCCGGCGGTCGACGAACTTCATACCATAAATGGAATTATGGTATTACATATTTCTTATTATGGCAGCGCCGGGCAAGGCACTGGCAGGGCCGGGGGTGGGGGCGGGCCCCCATGGGGGACACCGTGCTGCAGTCCGCCGGAGACCGCGGAAAGAGGTGGGAAAGAACGTGCTCCCACAGCGATGATCGGCGGTCAGCCCGCCGGTGCGGCCCAAAACGTGGGCTATGCGCGGTCAATCGTGAAGGCGCCGCTCTTCCAATTGACCTGCAGGCGAAGCCCCGCGAGGAACTGGCGTCCGAGGATGAAGCGGTGGTTGACCGACTCGTTCTGCCCTGCGCTCAACAGCCCGTCAAACACGTTGGGCACTTCCACGCGAACGATGTAGATAGGAACCCGCACCCTTCCGACGGCCGTGTCCAAGTCGGTTTCGCCGCGGGCCTTCAGGCCGAGTTCGTCTACCACCTCGGGGTGGATCGCGCACCACTGGGCCCCGGTATCCACCATCGCGCTAACGCGGTATGACCGCCGGTTGTCCGGGTCGAAGACCCGCACGGGCAGCCGGAGCTGGCCGTGCGCCTCCGTCCTTCCTTCGAGTGCCATGCGCTCACGAGGTCCCGAATCCATCCACGAGCGGGCGCCCGGTGTCGGAGAGGAATCCGATGTAATCGGGCGGACCGCCCTCCTTCGCAACAACCTCCTTGTACAGCACGATTTCGTCCGACGCGATCCCCACCCGGCGCTGCCCGATGTAGGCCACGAACCTCCCTTTGCCGTGCTCGCGGATTAGCCGGGGGCGCTCCATGAGGAACTGCTGCTGCGCGCGCCAGTATGCCGCGGGCGGCTCGGGCCGGTATTTCGGGAGCCGGTCGGCCGCGGCCTTCGCGAACCGGCTCCATTCGACGCCCATGAACTCCCCCTTGAGCGCCGGCGTGAGGCCCGTGCGGATGAGGACGAGCTGCTCGAGCTGCTCCCCCGTGAGCCAACCCCACTTCTCGACGGCCTCCCGCACGACGCGCCGGTCGTTCGCGTCCGCTGCCGAGACTTCGCTGACAGCGTTGGAAGCCGCGGTGAAGACCCGGACTTTGAGGACAGGCCCGCCCTCGTCCCTGGCCGTCGGCGAGAGGGGGGACTCGGCCAACCGGCGCGTGTCCCGGGATTCTTCCGCGAGCAGCCTCTCCACCTTTAGGCGTTCAACCGACGCGTAGATGGCCTCGGAGAAGGGGCCGTTCTTGTACACTTTAAAGGGGAAGGCCCGCAAGGGGCGCTTCGACTTCAGGTCGAATTCGCGCGGGTGGTGCGCAATGAAAAGCAGTTTCTGGAGCTTCATCGCCCCGAAGAGACGCCGGTCGGCAGATGCCGTGACGGCCTGGAGGACGAGGAGGTCTGCCTCTTGAACCGCTGCGCTGGCCATTCTGTCCATGGCTGTGATTCGGGTGAGGCCCTATAAAAGCGGACACGGGGGGGTAGGGTGAAAGTAGACGGGGCGAGTGCTGTAACGCCTCCAGAACGGCGCTGGCCTGGAGCTGCAATGGGCCGGCCGCGCTCGCCTCCCCGCAGCAACTTGAGCGCCTCTGCGGCGTGCTTCGGCACGCTCGCTGGCCCGGGGTCCAAATGGTGGCGCCCCGGTGCTGCCGCGCAAGCGGGTGCCTGGCGCAGGCGGTCGCGAAGGGTAGATTAGCCGCGATCCTATAGCTGCCATAGTCATTATGGCGACCACCAGGCAAGCGACCACGATTGCTCTCTCGCACGCCACGAAGGAGCGCCTCCGCAAGCTCGCCGAGAAGGGCGAGACGTACGAGGACGTCGTCCTTCGCCTCATCGACAGCGCCGCGAAGCGCGCGATGGACGAGCGGTGGAACCGGATCCTGCGGGACGAGGTGTTCACGCCCCTCGAGGACATCTGATGGGCCGCGTGGTGGTCTCGCAGACCGCCCGCAAGGCGCTCGAAGCGATGCCCGCCAAGGAGCGGCGGCGGGTCAAGGAGGCGCTCGAGCGGTTGGGGGAGGACCCCTACCGGCCGCGGCCGGGAGCCGACGTGCGGCCGCTGGCGGCGACGGACCCCCCGAAGTGGCGGCTGCGCGTGGGCGGTTGGCGGGCGGTGTACGTGGTGGCAGGGGATGAGGTGCGCGTCATCGAGGTGTTCCGGCGCGGTCGGGGGTACCGGGTGGAGTGAGGGGCGGTTCAAGGCGCGCGGGCCCCGCGGCGGGGGGGTGGGCGGGGCCTCGAAGGGGCCCCGCAGTACCACGACGGAGGAGGGCGAAGGAGGCGGCCCTGCAGAGGGGGCGCCGGCATGAGGGCATGAGGGATTCGTGATGGTATCTAGCGCCACCTGAAGTAGCTGCCAGCGGCTCATCGCCGCGGATTTCGAGTGGGCAGGACGCGAAGGTTGATTAGGCGCTGTTGCCAGGTGAACCTCCAATGACCGAGCAGACCGCGGTGCCGGAGGGCCTCGTAGAGCAGCTCCGCAGGTTTGACGCCAACGCGAGGTGGGCCAACCTGCACGAGTGGGGCCTCCAGCGCTACAAGGGCCGTTTCGTGGCGGTGGACGGCGAGGAGCTCATCGGCGTCGCCGACAGCGAGGCCGATCTCCGAATGCGCTTCCCTGGCCGGCCGGCGCTGTATGTGGCCTTCGTGTCACCGCCGGAACTGGACTGGATTCTCTAGTGGCGCGGCTCCGGCTCAGGTACAGCGAGGTGCGGCGGCGGTTCACGCTGACCGCTGGGGTTCATGTGAGCGCGCTCGGGTCGCCCCACGTAACCGCCGAATTTGTGGTGGACACGGGAACCGGCCGCTCGGCGCTCTCGCACGCCACGGCGGCGGACCTTGGGGTCGACATCGGTCGCCTTCGGACGGTGCCCACGGGCGGCGTCACGGCCATCGAGGAGCGGCCGGTGCTGCCGGGCGTCACGCTGCGGCTGGTGGGGGAGGACGTGGTGAGGGTCCCGCTCGACTACGTGCTCGTGCTGACGGACCTGCGCCGCAAGGGGAAGGCCGGCCGGGGCGGAGCACCGGTGCGGCGTGCGGCCGCGCTGTCGGCGCCGAGCCTCTTCGGGCTGGACGCGCTGGCGCGCCTCCGGGGGAGGCTCGACATCGACATGGCGAAGGAGGAGGGGTGGATCGCGTGGGGTTGACCCGGCCGGGAGCGGCCGAAGCGCGGTGGGAATCGGGTGACGCGGGAGGGGTAGAAGGTGCGCATCATGGGAGCGAGTTTCCGTGATGCGGTGGGCGGCGCATATCAGCTTGCGCCCCTCAAGCGCCGGCGAGGCGGGACCGGCCTGCCCGCAACGCCCTTGGACTTGGTGGTTCGAGGATTCCCTCTGCCAAACCTTGATACGCCCCATGCGACCGGTACCACTTGCGGGCGCACCGATGGCGAACCCATCTCCGTCCAGAAACCGCCCGCGGCTGCTGGCCATCGAGAAGCGGACGTGGGACCACTACGAGGGCCTCGGGGTCACCGCCCTGCTAGTCGGGGTCGGGGCGTTCACGGTGGGCGCAGCGGCGCTCTCTCGCACCGTGCCGTTCGACGCCCGGCTCATCTTACTGGCATTCGGCTTGGCGTTCCTAATTCCGGCGGCGGCCATCACCTACGCCAAGGTCGGCATGCGCGGCGCCGTGTGGGAAGATGGGTTCCGCCCGACCGCATCGGACCGGGGTTTCCGCGCCGCGACCTACTTGCGGCGGCTGCTGCGCGCAAAGGTACGGTGGAGCGAGATCCAGCGACTGACCTTGCGTAGGGAAGCTCGGGCGGGGACGCCGACGAGCCTGTCGATCCTGATTTCCCTTCGCGACGAGCTCACGCTGAGGATCGCGTCGCCGGAGTCCGAGTCCCATGCGCTGGTCTCGCTCATCGCCTTCGAGCGGTGGCGTCTGCTTGGCGGCCCGGTGTCCGAAAGAGGGACCGAGGGGAAGCTCCTCGAGCTGCCCGCCGCGTGGGCGGGTCCAACTCGGGATAGCACCCCCGCTGCCGCTCCCCCCTCATTGGAGGCTGACCGGGCGGGGTGGGCAAGATACGAGCAGGTTGCAGGCGCAGCCCGAAACGCCCTGGCAAAGGCGATGGTCGGCGCAAGCGGGGGCGTGCAAAAGCGCATCGAAGAGGCGCTTGCGGGCAAAGAGACTGTGCGTGACCGGTTGGACGCGCTCTACGGGGTCTCATCCGAGGCAAAGCGGGAGAGGGCAGAAGCCGTGGCGCCGGCAACGGCCGCATGGGCTGATGCTGTCCAGGCAGCAACGGCCGCGTACCGCAGCGTGGTCGGGGGGCACGAAAACGCGTGGTCAGGCGGGCGTCTTTCATGGCTTCCGCGCGCGGACGCCGTCAAGGACACGGGAGCCGCCCTCCGCGAGGCGGACAGGTGGTTCCAGAACGACCTCCACGACCTCGTGCTGTTCGCCGGCCTCACGGCGGTTTGCCTTCCCCTGGCGGCCTGGACTCTGGCCAGCGGTTCTCTTGCCCTTGGCCTGCTACTGCTGCTGTTGGGCGCCGCGGGGGGGTGGACGACCCTTTGGATAAGCCGGCTCAAGGCTGACGAGTTCCATTACTTCGTTCTGATCCCGCGGTCGGGAGCCGCTGGCGAGCGCCGGCGCGCCATCGCGCCGGAGCAATCGGCTTACTTCAACCCCTTCGCGTACCGTGCGGTCCCCGTGTTCTTCCACGACGAGTTCGTCCGGGTGGACTTCCCGGCGCACGCAAAGGGCGGAGAGCCGATGGGCGTCGTCGGCCTCGTGGCCTTCTCCTACGAGCGGACGGAGGAGGCGCTCCTGAGGGCGGCGGACATGCTGCTTGCCGAGCCGGCGCCGGACGTCTCGCGGTGGCTCGAAGGCGTCGTAAAGGACGTGGCAGGCGCGATGGTGGCGAAGGCCCGGGCGGAGAAGTGGGGGGAAGGAGGCGGGCGGCTCGAAGATGAGGAATTGTGGCGCGCGGTGGATGCGGTTGTGACCGCGAGGGGGTTGCGCATGCAGCACACGGGTGCGGTGATTGTGGGGCCGCACAAACTGATGGAAGCCGCGAGGAGGGAGGCGGGGCGGAAGGGGAACGAGGAGCCCAGAGAGGAACGGCGCGCGTCGTGACGCCCGCACCTCCCGCTCCGCTGCCCCCCTCCTGTTCCTCGCCCTCCTCGGGTCCGGTTCCTTTCTGAATGCACCCCCCCGCCGGGACCTCGTGCGACAGGTGCCCCGCGCCGGGGGTGGGGCGCACCCCCGGAGGGTGGCTACCTGTTCGGCGTGGTGGCGCTCGCGCGGGTGGACGCCGCCTTCGAGGGGAGGTCCGCGGTGGAGTTCCTGGCCGGGGCGGTGGGGGAGGCGTGGGGGGAGGAGGCGGTCGTTGGGCAAGGATTATCGGCCCACAGCCCCCGATGAACGCCCGACCATGCCCGCATCGCAAACCCCCCGCAAGACGGGTCGTCGCGCGGCCCGCCGGTCCTTCGTGTGCCCCCAGTGCGGCTCGGGCGAGGTCGCGCCCATCGCGTATGGCTATCCGTCCGACATGGACGCCTACCTCAAGGCGATCGATGAAGGGGCCATCGTGGGCGGCGGGTGCGTCATCGAGGCGGATGCGCCCGCGTGGCGGTGCCGTGCGTGCGGGCATGGCTGGGGACAGGCGTAGGGGACCCCTGGTCGATGCGGAGGCCGCCCGAGCGCTTGCTCGGGTCCTCGGCCCGTCGGGCGCACATTTCACCCTCCCCCTTCTTATCTCCCGCTCCTTTAGACGAACTGGGGACTCCAGCTGGCCGCACCGGCGTCGAGCAAGCGCAGTGGCGCGGCCGCGCGCAGGCGTGGCAAGGTCGGGGCGCCTTACGCGCTCAAAAGGACCCGCACACGCTCGGGGGAGCCGAGATCCACCCGGTCAAACCAATCGACCCCCGAGTCGCTGATGAAATAGAGGCTCTTTATGCGCCCGTCGACGCGGCGCAGGTGGTTCCCGACGAGGGCGGCGCCCACCAGCACCTTCAGGTGGTGCGCGATCGCGCTCGTGTCCTCGAGCCCAAGCGCCTCGGCCACCTGCGAGTAGGCGAGCTCCCCCCGGTCGCGGTAGAGGAGGGCGAGGATCCGCTGGCGCACGGGGTGGTCGAGCGCGCCGATCGCCTGCTGGGCGGCCAGGACGGCAGCTTTGGGGGGTACCTTGCCCATCGGCAGCCCATGGGAGGCCCCCCTATTAATGAATTCGTCCACATTTCAGCCGGCTGAAGTTCGCTTGAGTACCTATCCCAGGCCGAGCCTGCCGGACCCTCCGCGGGGTCTTCACCGACCCCAGTCCAACGGTTAAGTACTGCCAGCCCCAGCCTGGCCCTCGGGATTCCCCATGCCGGAGCGGCCGTTGCGGATCTTCGTCCTGGGGAGCTTCCGCGACTTCGGCCGACGGACGGGGACAAGCTCGGAGCTCTTGAGGCGGCACGTGGCGGGCCTTCGCGAGCTCGGGTGGGACGCTTTCATGAGCGGCGACCGACGGAGCCGGGAGATCGCGGGAACCGGGCTCGGAGCGTGGCCTATGACCGAGCGGCTCGAGCCGCTTTGCGACCTTGCTGTCTTCGTCGTGACGCGCCGGGGTCGGGAGGGGGGCTGGGCATCGGAACTGGCGGCTCTGCAGTCCAGGCATCCAGAGCGCGCGGGCCGCCGGCTCGTGATGCTGCCCCAGGGACACGGCCTCTCGCGGGTCCTGGACCCGGCGCATGAGGGGCTGCTCGCTGACCCTCCGGTGCTCATCTCCGAGTGGACGGACGAGCAGGACCTTCTGGCGCAGGTCTCGACGTATGCCGCCTTCCTCGGGCAGTGGGACCGCCTGCCGGCACCGTGGGAATATCGGCTGTAGGGAGTTGGGAGGGGGGCGCAAGGAACATCGGGTGGGGAGATTCGATCCACCCCCCTCGGGTGTACGTGCCGGTGAGGAACTGAGCAGAAGTGCCGGTCTGGCTTTGAGCAGGCCCCCCCCGCCGGGTCCTCGGGCGACCGGTGCCTCGCGCCGGGGGTGGGGCGCACCCCGCGGAGGGCGGCTACCCGTTCGGCGTGGTGGCGCTCGTGCGGGGGGACGCCGCCTTCGAGGCGAAGCCGGGGATGGAGTTCCTAGCCGAGGGGGTGGGGGAGCCGAGCGCGATCCGCGCAGCGCAGGGATGGGAGTGAAGGCGCATGGACGAACGTTGGTGGACACCGCAAGCGCCGCGCCGACCGGCATCACCGACAGATGCTACGGCGGTGCCCGACGGCCACGACCTCAAGGGTGCGCTCGGTGAGGCGGATGTCGGCGATCACCCGATAGTCCCCCACCCGCATCCTCCAGACCTCCTCGCCCGTGAGGCGCTCGAAGGAGCGCAGGGGGTCCTTGCCCGCCGACTCGACCTTGCGGACGATCCTAAGCTGGAGGGTCGTGGGCAGGCCAGAGAGGTGCTTTTGGGCCCGGCGCGACCACACGACCGAAAAGCCGCTCAGAGCCCCAGCTCCTTGAGGAGCTGCTTGGTGGTGAGGACGCGGCCGGCGCGCACGTCGGCGCGCCCCTTCGCGATTTCCCTGCGGAAGGCGGCCGTGAACTCGGCCCGGTCCTCCTCGAGGAGGTCGAGCGCCTTGTTGATGACCTCATCATAGGGCTGGCGGGGGTGCTCCTTCTGGGAGCGCAGCCGCTTGAGGGTGGCGTGCGTGACCTGGACGGACGTGGGCATCTATGGATGTCTATGGAGTGGCTGTTGATAAGAGTTCGCCCCCAATGTTGGCCGGGAGGAGGGCTGTGGGCCTCTCACTCTTCATCGCCCGCCGTACGGCGCCCCCGGTCACGCAGGTGCTCCAGGCTCGCGCGGGACCCCGCGAAGAGCGGGGCCCCTCCCGGGGGGGCCATCGCCAACGCGGCCGCCATCCGGGGGTCGAGTTCGGCGGCCCGGCGCAGGGCGTGCTTCGCCTCGCGGTCCCTCCCCACCGCCGACAGGGCCTGGCTCTTGCCGAACCAGGCGGGCGCGTGGTCCTCCCGCAGTCCGATGGCGCGGTCGAAGCAGGAGAGCGCCTCGTCCGGTTCTCCGCCGCGCAGGAGCAGGCCGCCCAGGTTGTGCCACGCGGGCAGGAGCCCTGGGTCGGCGGCAAGCGCGGCCCTCAGCGCGTCCTCCGCCCCCCCGTGGTCGCCCTGCGCGACGAGGGCCACGCCCAGGCTCGCGGCGCCGTCGGCGGAGCGGGGGTCGAGCACGAGGAGCTGCCGGAAGGCTGCCACGGCGGCTTGGGGGGCGCCGGCCTCGAGGCACGCTTGGCCGAGGCGGCCCCAGCGCAGGGGGTCGCGGGGGGCGCCGGTCACCGCATCGAGGTGGCGGGCCACGCGCGGGGGGGCACGCGTGCCGAAGGTGTCAGCGAGCAGCGCGCGGACCTCGGGCGGGTCGGTGGGCGCCCCGAAGCGGGAGAAGGGTCCCACGGCGCAGCCGAAGGCCGGGCCGTCGGAAAGGCCTTGCGCTTCGCGCCCCGCACGCGGCGCTAGTGGCGATGGCGCAGTTCAGTTATCAGGAGCGGGGGGCTGAAGGCGAGCCGCGAGTGGTGGAGGCGGCAGTGAAGCAAAAGCGGCCGCGGCGGTTCGGGCGGGGGCGCTAAGGGTGCCTGCCCTCCCATCAGCCCAACCGTCATCTGCCATGGAAGGCGAGACCGCTGGCGCCGCCGAGTGTGTAGATCTTGCGAGGACCCTCCGAACGCAACAAACGGACGGCATCCTCCTGCTCGAGTTCTGCGAACCGACGACTTCGGTTGGACTGATGGCGTTCGATGGAAGCGGCATCGTCCTGGGTGAACTCATCACGGCGCAGGTCCACGAGGTGCGCAAGGACGGCGTGTGTTTTGGGTGCAAGGCTGGCCTCCAAGCGGCGACGGTAGAATGCGGAGAGCGTCCCCAGGCCAAACTCATGTGGCATTGGCCGGATGTCAACCGGGTCGTAGAAACGGTGGGATACGGATAGGGCGTTCAACATTCCGCGCAAATCGCCTCCAAACTCCCGGTACAACTTGCTGATGAGTTCCGGCGCGGTCGGCTCCGTCCATTTGGGGCGGGTCTTGTAGTGACGGTAGCGCTTTTCAAGGAGCTTCTCAACATCGCCCAGGGGGAGCTTGTCCAGTTCGACGGTCTCCTTTACGAAAGTGAGGACCCGGCGCTCGGGGGCGATTGCGTTCGACCTCAAACCCGGCGGGCCGACAAGCACCCAGTGGGTGCCGGAGACGCCGAAGAAGTCCCGCAGGTCCGATATCAGCGTGCGGGCTGACCTCGGGCTGGAGGCCAAGAGCGTGTCGAGGTTGTTGACGTGGAGAATCACGCCCTCCGTTGGAGGCAACGAAAGAGTGCGCGCCTCGCGGACTACTTCTTCGAGGAACGCGGGGGAGAGCACGGGCCCGAGGAGGGGCGGCTGTGTGGACACCGTCGGCGAAACGCCTATGCTTGGTCCCGCGCCAAAAAGAGAGATGCCGAGGTTCGGGCTCCATCCGGCCCTTTGGACGGTCATAACGAGTTCGCGGGCTCGCGAGATGGCTGGGAACTCGCGTTCGCTCCATTTCTTTTGAGGGTGAACGTCGCTTGCGTGGCGGACGATGGCGTCGACCGCACCCAGCACGACGTGTTGGGCGGTCCAGTTGGACTGCACTCCCACTTCCACGGGGGGTGCAAAATACCGTTCGCGAAGCCGATGCTTGACGTAGTTCACGAATGTGCTCTTGCCGACGCCGGACGGGGCCTCGACGAGGCACAGGCTGCTCTCTTCGCTAGCGATGGTTGAAGCCAGTTGGCGCCCCTGCTCCGAGCGGCCTTGGAAGAGAGAGATCGGCCGCGGCCCCTCGTCTGCGCTGCTGATAGCCTCGACGAAATATGGGTTGGTGGAGAGACCGAAACGAAGCCAACGGTTTCGGCCGAACAGATCAAGTGTTTCGTCGGGCATCGACATATGTAATGGATTGTATCATATATCAAATCTTCCGTGAGGGCTCTGCATAAACGGAAAGGCCGGCGGGCGGTCGGCTTTGCATGGCGGGCTGTCCCGGCGCGCGCGGTGTGGTGCGTCGCGGATGCGGGGGATCGGACGACGATCGTCTTGTGGCCGGGGGAGGGCGACCCCGTGATCGAGTTGAGGAGCGTGCGGGAGCCGCGGTCGGTGGCTCGGCTGAAGGGGGAGGTCGAACGGGCGCTGTTTGGGGAGGCGGTGGTGGACGGCGGCGGCGCTGGTGGAGGTTTGGGCGCAGGCGGAGCGCGTGAAGGCGGGGCCACAACGCCGCCCAAAGCAGGAAACACCCCCCATCCTCCGCTCCCCAGGGGAGGCCCCCCCGCCGGGTCCTCGGGCGGACGGTGCCCTGCGCCGGGGGTGGGGCGCGCCCCGGCGGCTACCTGTTCGGGGGGGTGGCGCTCGTGCGGGGGGACGCCGCCTTCGAGGGGAGGTCCGCGGTGGAGTTCCTGGCGGAGGCGGTGGGGGAGGCGTGCGGGGAGGAGGCCCCGCTGGGGACGAGAGGAGGCCGACGGGTCAAGGCCCGGGAGTCGCGGGGGGTGCGCGTGGAGCCCCACGTGTGGAAGTTTGCCATCTGGTTGAATCCAACTTAGCCACTTATCCGTCGGCCTACCGAATGGTCAACGATGTCTCGCCGGCCGCCCCGCCCCCGCATCATCCGGTACATCCCCGACCCGAGCTGGGGCGCCCTCCTGGTGGGCGCCACGCCCGAGCAGCGGAGGCGGTGCGATGTAAGGCTCGCAAAGGACCACCTGCTCCACCGCGACATCGTGCGCGTGGGCGGGGCCGTGGTGGCCGTCGGGCTCGCGCTCGTCGGCTTGGTTGGGGGCGACCGGTTGGGCATGGTGATCGGAGTGATGCTCGTGCTCTACGGCGGAATCTTCGTGGCGGCCGCGGTGCTCGCGGACCGGGCCCCGAGGCTGCGGCTGCGGTGGTGGGGTGTCTATGAGGCGGGCATCCTCTGCGCGTCCGAGTTGTACCGCGGGCAGGCGTCGTTCATGCGTTGGGGGGACATCGAGGAGGTCAAAATGCTCTATGAATGGGCCACTGGCCCCGGCGCGCCCGAGGGACGGACCTGGACGGTGTGGGTGAAGGCTGCGGGGAAGCGGACCGGCATGATCGCGCCGGCGTGGCTGTCGCACCACTTCGGGATGACACCCGAGGAGAGCCGGCGGGTGGCGGAGGCCGTGATGGCGGAGGCGCGCAGGAGGTTGGGGAACGAGAAGGTCGTGGTTGCGGGGACGTGGTTGGCGCGGCGGCAGGCGGCCAAGCCGCCTACAGGCCGGCGCGTGGCGCCGCGGTAGGCTGCCTGCAACTTTCGCCCTACCCCCCCGATGGACCCTCAAATAGCCCCCCGCGGTAGGGGGATCCATGCGCTGTCCGAACGAAGGGCGGGAGGGGCACGCGGCCGGGGGTGAGTACCTGTTCGTCGTGATGGCGCTCGTGCGGGTGGGCGCCGCCTTCGAGGTGAAGTCCGCGATGGATTTGCACGCGGAGGCGGTGTGCGAGGCGTGTGGGGAAGAGGCGGCCGTGGGCGAGTGAGGCGCCGGGCCCCGCGTGCCGTGTACGTGCCCGTGAGGAACTGAGCAAAAGCGCCGGTCGGATTTTGAGAAGGTCCGCCCTTCCCCCCGCAAGTGTGGGTCACCCCCCGGCGACATCCGCTCCCCGCGGCAGGCCCCCCCCGCCGGGTCCTCGGGCGACCGGTGCCCCGCGCCGAGGGGTGGGGCGCACCCCCCGGAGGGCGGCTACCTGTTCGTCGTGATGGCGCTCGTGCGGGGGGACGCCGCCTATGAGGTGAAGTCCGCGAAGGAGTTCCCGGCGTAGGCGGTGGGGGAGGCGTGAGCGAGGAGATGGCGCCACCCCTGCCCGACCCAATTGGACGGCACCGTTTGCAGTTACGCGGCCGCCGTTCGCTCCGCCCCCGGGCGCCTATTAATACCGGGAATCCCTCGATCCGGATTGTGGCCACATCACTCCTGGACGCCAACATGCTGCGTTGGGCGCTGGCGAATGAACTGCGCCACTGGACGGCCGACCAGTTGAACCGCGTCCGCCGGTCGGGGGACCTCGACACGATCCTCGCCGCGACTCACCCGGAGCAGGCCCGGCTGGGCGGGGCTGAAGGGGTTCGAGGCACCCGCACCGCCGGCTCCACGGAGGTCCTCGCCGCGAGCCTCCACCCCCCGCAGGACGTGGCCAACGTCGTGGAACGGCTCGAGCGTATGGCGCTCTCGGGGGTGTCCCCGATCCCGTTGGACTCGCCCGACTACCCACGCCGGCTATGGGGCATCCCCAATCCGCCGCTTGTCCTCTACGTCGTTGGCACGACCTTCGACTTCTCGCGGTGCCTCGCGGTGTCCGGCACGCGCACCCCCTCGCAGTGGGGGGTCCGCACGGCGGAACGCCTCGGCAAGAGGCTTGCGCAGCACGGCTGGGTGGTCACGAGCGGGCTTGCGCGGGGGATAGACACGCACGCGCACCTCGGGGCCCTCGCGGCCCCCGACGGGCGCACGGTGGCCGTCTCCGCGTTCCCGCTGGACCAGATCTCGCCT
>Ga0302046_10000733_pt1 | contig 31829 bp, 29 predicted proteins | sample RVTome_11_FD_200261 | JGI IMG/M metagenome (GOLD analysis project Ga0302046, IMG submission 200261) | Soil microbial communities from uranium-contaminated site in the Upper Colorado River Basin, Wyoming, United States - RVT147D111 (version 2) ...
CGACGATCGTCGTCTCTTCCTTGGTGAGAAGGACGCGCTTGGCGGTGCCGAGCATGTCGAGGGTGACGTTCTCGAGCTTGATGCCGAGATCCTCGGAGATCACCTGGCCGCCGGTCAGGATGGCGATGTCCTCGAGCATGGCCTTGCGGCGGTCGCCGAAGCCGGGCGCCTTGACGGCCGCGACCTTGAGGCCGCCGCGCAGCTTGTTGACGACCAGCGTCGCCAGCGCTTCGCCTTCTATGTCCTCGGCGACGATCAGCAGCGGTTTGCCCGCCTGCACGACGCTCTCCAGCAGCGGCAGCATTGCCTGCAGACCGGAGAGTTTCTTCTCATGCAGCAGGATCAGAGGGTTTTCCAGCTCCGCGTTCATTTTCTCGACGTTTGTGACGAAGTAGGGCGACAAGTAGCCGCGGTCGAACTGCATGCCCTCGACGACGTCGAGCTCGGTCTCCAGGCCCTTGGCCTCCTCGACCGTGATCACGCCCGAATTTCCGACCTTCTCCATGGCCTCCGCGATCATTCTGCCGATCGCGGCATCGCCGTTGGAGGAGATCGTGCCGACCTGGGCGATCTCGTCATTGGTCTTGACCGCCCGCGAGCGTTTGACCACGTCGGCAACCACCGCCTCGGTGGCCATGTCGATGCCGCGTTTGAGGTCCATCGGGTTCATGCCCGCGGCCACCGCCTTGGCGCCCTCGCGCACGATCGACTGGGCGAGAACGGTCGCCGTGGTGGTGCCGTCGCCGGCCAGGTCGCTCGTCTTCGTCGCGACCTCGCGCACCATCTGCGCGCCCATGTTCTCGAACTTGTCCTCGAGCTCGATCTCCTTGGCGACGGTGACGCCGTCCTTGGTGATGCGCGGCGCGCCGAAGGCCTTGTCCAGAACGACGTTGCGGCCCTTGGGGCCGAGCGTCACCTTGACGGCGTTCGCCAGCGTATCGACGCCTTTCAGCATCCGCTGGCGCGCGTCCGATCCGAACCGTACGTCTTTCGCTGACATAATATTTTGTTCCTCTTCCTGCCCTGGTTGCGTTATGCGGCCTTCTTGGCTGCTCGGGCGTATTCGATGATGCCGAAGATGTCGGATTCCTTCATGATGACGAGTTCCTCGCCATCGATCGTCACTTCCGTGCCCGACCACTTTCCGTAGAGGATGCGGTCGCCGACCTTGACGTCGAGCGGCACCAGCGCGCCGTGCTCGTCGCGGGCGCCGGGCCCCACCGCGAGAACCTCGCCCTCGGTAGGCTTCTCCTTGGCGGTGTCGGGAATGATGATGCCGCCGGCGGTCTTCTCGTTCTCGTCGAGCTGGCGTATGAGCACGCGATCTTGAAGCGGCCTGAATTTCATGGCCAAACCCCTTTCTGTTTGTTCTGGTTGGGTTCTTTGGGATGCGTCGGTAACGCGAACCAGCCAAGCGTTGTTGGCACTCTCGGCCGGAGAGTGCTAAAGATATGTGCACGACACCCGAAGCATTCAAGGGCAGGCACGTGCATGGCGCGCAGCCTGGTCAGGTTGCTCACCAAGCGCCGCCCAAATAATCAAACCTCAAATTGCCGGCGCATGACACCATCTCCGCGGCTTCTGGTAATTCATGCAGCCCTCCGGCGCCGGATGTCCCGCACCGGTTTTGTCACGGGAACCTTGGCGTAATCGTAAACATCCCAAGCGCGACATCTTGTTATGCGGCCGCCACAGCGGCGTTCCATTGATCGGTGGCCTCGGCTCTGAATGTACGCAGCGTGCGGCGGGAGATGAGATGGCGTTGTAGGTTGAAAATGTTGTAGACGGCGGCATGGGCGGACAGAAAGCGTTGAGCGGATCCGGGCGACTTGAACCGCTGAAGTTTTCGCTCGCGTCGTCGGATCGGCAGGTGTGAGTTCTCCGCCCGATTGTTCTTTCTCAGTCCTTGCTCATGCCGCACGCCTAGACCTATATCCCGGAATGCCGATGAGTATGATCTGAGCTTGTCGGTGACGACCACAGACGGCGCGAAGCCCTGCTTCTTGAGGAGCTTGCGCATGAGCTTCCTGGCAGCTGCCTTGTCCCGCCTCCGCTGCACCGGAACGTCCAGAACTTCACCCTCATCATCGACTGCACGCCAAAGATACATCCGTTTGCCGCCGATGCGGACGACCATCTCGTCCAGATGCCATCGCGAAGTCGGTCGAGGACGCCGCCGTCGAAGCCGTCGCGCGAATGCCGGCCCGAACTTCAGCACCCAGCGCCGGATGGTTTCGTAGGAAACATCGAGGCCGCGCTGCGCGAGCAAATCCTCCACGTCTCGGTGGCTCAACGTGAAATGCAGGTAGAGCCAGATGGAATGCTGGATCACCGTCGGCGGAAACTGATGTCGGGCATACGAGATTGAAGGCATCCGCAGAGGCTATTCAGTCAGCAGCCGCACATCTACATGTTCCCGTGACAATGCCACATCGAGGGCGGTCGGGGCGAAATGGCACGGTTCGAGCGACATTCGCCGGAGCGACACGAGCGCGATTCAACGGAGTCCTCAGGGCCACTCGAGACAAATGTACCTGTCGGATGTGGCTCCCCAAAGGCTTGGCCCGAAAAGACCATCCACGCTCGAGCCTCGTTGCCACTCGTCGGCGTTGCGTTACGCTTCCGAGAGGCCCGCCCGAAATCGGCTCTTCTCTGTCGCAGTGATGCGCGCGTGTGAGTGACGCCGGTCACTGACGGTCGCTGGCATGCGGGGTATTCGACAAGCTTCGTGGAAGTACGGCCTCCACGCCTGCGCAGTGAAGGCCCGCCCGTCAGGCGCGACGACCAACCGGCTTCGATGTCGGTCGGTGAAATTCTGAGAGACGATGATGAGCGAACGAAAAGTCCAAGTACTCATTGCAGGAGCCGGCCCGAACGGCTTAGCTCTGGCGTGCCTGTTGGCTCAACAGGGCGTATCCTGCCGCATCGTCGATAAGAACGCGGAACGCTCCCGGACATCGAAAGCCATCGGACTTCAGTACAGGGTCTCGGAGCTTCTGGCACAGATGGGTGTCGTGGACCGATTCCTCGAAGCCGGTGCGTCCGCGACCCCCGTCAACATGTATGAGGGCGGGCGCAAGCTGGTCCGCCTGAAATTCGATCTCGGGAACGATCTCGCCGGACGCGACGCTTTTGTTCCAGCGCCGATCATTCTTCCGCAGAGCGAGACCGAGCGGATCCTAGCCCAACGCCTCGGTGAGCTTGGTCAACGCGTGGAATGGAATACGGAGCTCGTTTCGTTCCGGCAGAATGTCGGCGGCGTTTTGTCAATTCTGCGTTGCGGTGGACGCGAAAAGGTCGTCGCCTCCGACTATCTGGTGAGCTGCGAGGGTGCGCATAGCCGAATTCGCAAGCTCGCCGGCATGAATTTCATCGGCAAAACCTATCCGCTCACCTTTGTGCTGGCGGACGTAAAAGTCGATTGGGCGCTTAACCGCGCGGAGAATCACGTTTGGTTTCATAGGGACGGTGCCTTCGCGGCGCTGCCGCTCCCGCGGGACGGCACCTGGCGGTTGTTCTTTGAGATCAGCCGGGAGGCACGAGGTTGCGTGGACGAAGTTACGATCGACAAGGTTCGTTCGCTCTACGCGGCGCGGACGGGAAACTCCGACGCCTGCATCCACGATCCGACCTGGCTTTCCGTCTTCCGCATCAATTGTCGCATAGTCGACCGTTATCGGCAGGGTCGCGTATTCGTGGCGGGCGACGCCGCTCATATTCACAGCCCGACCGGCGGCCAGGGCATCACCACCGGCTTGCAAGACGTGGCAAATCTGGCCTGGAAGCTCGGCCGGGTGGTGAACGGCGCGCCGGACGCCTTGCTCGACAGCTACGAACAGGAGCGACTGCCCAAAGCGAAGGAGGTCCTCCGGGAAACCGACCGCACAACGACTTTGTTCTTTTCCAAAAATCCCTTCGTGCGTGTACTGAGAGATGCCGTCGTACTACCGATTCTGCGCCTGCCGATTGTGCAGCGAAAGATGTTCCACAAACTGGCACAACTTCACGTGAATTATCGCGGGAGTTCCCTGTCGGTGCAGGCGCAACGGTCAGGGCCATTTGGTTTGAGCCGGTTGAAGGCCGGCGACCGTGCACCTGACGTCGCGCTATTCCAGGCGAATACCGGCAGGGAAGTGACCTTATTTCAGCTATTGTCCGAATTCCGCCCGATATTGCTAGTTGGCACGGAGCGCGGCGTCGCACTCTCCGCAGCCGCCCGGCGGGCGCTGCGTGCAACCGACAGGCTTGACATTCGATCGTTCGTCGTGACGACCACCAGCGGCCCCGGGTCCGATCGATTCACGGAGCTTGTCGACATTCACGGAGACCTTAAGAAGTTATACGGGCTGACGGATGACTTCGCCTGTCTCATCCGACCAGACGGCCATATCGGGCTCATTCAGAAGCCGATGTGTGCCGAGGGACTTGAACAGTATTTCAAGATGATTTGTGACCCGGCTGCCGTTGTCCGCGCAATCGAGGTCGCGACTGCCGAGCCGCTTCCGCTTGAACGCATCAAGACTAAGACGGTGGTCGAGACAGCGTCTCAGACTTTTTGATCAGTTCATCGATTGTCCGGTTTTGACCCGAAGCGGACATCCCAGTTCGATCGGGGGAAAATCAAGCCATTTGGCAACACCGTGTGTCGGATCGCAGCTGGTCCGATCCGCCGTACCTCGGACATGCGATGATCTACGAGGCCGAGAGGCAAGGATGGGTCGGCGGCGGCTGGAGCCCAGACTAAAGCCCCAGATAGGCCTTCTTGATACTCGGATCGTTCTCCAGCTCTGCGCCCGCCCCGTCTAACACGACGCGTCCGTTCTCGAGCACATAGGCGTGCTTTGACAGCACCAATGTCCGGCGCACGTCTTGTTCGGCAATCAGAATAGTCAGGCCGTCGCTGCACAGCTCCTTGATGGTCTCGAAGATCACGTCGGCCATGAGCGGGGCGAGGCCGAGCGTGGGTTCGTCGAGCAGCAGGATGTGGGGATCGGCCATGAGGGCCCGACCGATCGCCAGCATCTGCTGCTCGCCCCCCGACAAGGTCCCCGCCATCTGCCGGCGGCGTTCCGCCAGTCGAGGGAACCGGGTATAGACGGCGGCCAGCCGCTCGGCGGCAGCCGGCCGCGCACGGCGCGCGATGGCGCCGACCCGCAGGTTCTCCTCGACCGTCATCTGCGAGAACACCATGCGGCCCTCGGGAACCATCGCGATCCCGCGTTCGACCCGCTGATCCGCCCTGAGCGCGGTGATGTCCATGCCATCGAGGTGAATGGACCCGTGTCGCGCCGGAAGCACTCCCGAAATCGTTCTGAGCGCCGTCGTTTTGCCGGCGCCATTGCTTCCGATCAGCGCTGTGACGCTGCGTTCGGCGACGCGCGCCGAGATTTCGTGCAGCGCGATCACCGCACCGTAACCGCTCGACAGCCGGGTGAGTACGAGCGCGTCGGTCATTGTGCGTGTCCCAGATAGGCGTTCTGGACGTCCGGGTTCTCCGCCACGGCGGCCGGATTGCCTTCCGCGATCGTTTCGCCGTGATGCAGCACGACGATCCAGTCGGACAGTTCCATCAGGGCGCGCATCACGTGCTCGATCACCAGAATCGTGAGGCCGTATTCCGCTTTGATGGCCCGGATGATCTCGAGCATCCCCGCGACTTCGGTGGGGGTGAGCCCGGCCATCACTTCGTCGAGCAGCAGGAGGCGCGGTCCCGTTGCGAGCGCCTTGGCGATCTCCAAAGTCTTCTGCGCCGACAATGTGATGCCGCCGGCGGGCTGATCGGCGAGATCGGCAAGATTTAGTTGATCGAGAATGGCAGCCCCGCGCTCGGCCGCCTCTCGTCTGTTCACGGCAGGCTTGGCGCCGAACAACGCGGCGGTCGTCACGTTCTCGGCGACGGACAGTCCCTTCAAGGGCCGCACGATCTGATAGGTGCGCGCAATGCCGCTGCGCGAAACGCGGTCGGGGCTCAGCCCGTCGATGCGGCGTCCTCCGAAGCGGATGGCGCCACGCGACGGCCGCTCGTTGCCCGCGATCAGTGAGAACAGCGTGGTCTTGCCCGCACCGTTGGCACCCATGATGCCCAGGATCGCGTTCGCCCCGACAGTGAAGGTCACGTCACGAAGCGCGGCAACGCCGCCGAAACTCTTCGATACGCTGTCGATCTCCAGCAAGCTCATCGGGCGACCATCCTCTTGTGTCGCGTCAGCAGCCCGACAAGACCGCCGGGAAGGAAGAGCACGAAGACGACCAGCAGCGTGCCAAGCACGATCAGGTAGAGCTGCGGCAGCGTGGACCACAGGAGCTCCGACAGCACGACCAGGAAGCCGGCGCCCAGCACGGGCCCTCGCGCATCGTCGCTGCCGCCGATGATCGCCATGGTCACGATCGAGAACGAGATGACGGGATCGAATACCTGCATGGTCTCGAAATATGTCGAGCGCAGGACGAATGTGCCGCCCGCCATTCCGGGTATCACAGCGGCAAGCACGAAGGCATAGACCTTGAAGCGGGTGACCGGAACGCCGAAGGTCTGGGCGGCCTCCTCGTCCTCGCGGATTGCGATGAGACCGCTGCCGAGCCTGGAGCGGCGGACCGCCCAAGCGAGCGCCGTCGCGGCGACGGCCAGAGCCAGCATGACCAGATAGAGGTCCTTCACCGAGGGCGTGCCGAAGAGTAGGCGGCTCGCCTGCCCCGACGACGCCTCGATGTTGATGACGATGTATTTGACGAGCTCGGCGATGCCGAAGGTGAGGATGACGAAGTATGGCCCCCGGACGCGAAGTACGGGTGCGCCGGTCACGGCCGCGAAAACCGCTGCCACCAGACCGGCGAGCGGAATCGCGGCGAAGAGAGGCAGCGCCTGCCAGGTGACCACGACGCAATAGGCGCCGATGCCGAAGAAGACGACATGCCCGAGCGAGATATATCCGGCCATGCCCGAGAGGATCGTCCAGCTCTGGGTCAGCGCGATCCACATGGCGAGATTGAGCGCCACGGTCAGGTAGTAGTCGCCGATCAGCCAGGGCAGGCCAATCCCGACGGCGCAGGCGAGCAGTGCCAGGCTGGGCCAGGGCGACAGGCGCGTCACCGGGCGATCCTGCGGCCGCCGAGCAGACCCTGCGGTCGCAGCAGAAGCACCCCGACGAAGACGCCGTAAAGGATGATCGACCGCGCGTTCGACGATGTCAGGACGACGCCATAGATCTCAACAAACCCCAACAGAAATCCGGCCAGAACCCCGCCGAGAAGATTGCCGAGCCCGCCCATGATGATCACGACGAAGGCCGCGATCGTGAAGGGAAAGCCCATGAACGGCGAGATCTGTTCGGCCATGCTGAGGAGCGCGCCGGCGAGCCCGGCCAGCCCGAACCCGATCATCATGCTCGCGAGCTGGATACGGCCCACATTGACGCCGACAACCGAGGCCGCGCTACGGTTCTGGATCAGCGCCTTGATGGCGAGGCCGTAGACGCTGTAGCGCAGAAAGAGCGCGGTCGCGATGCAGATCAGCGTTGAAACGCCGAGGATGACCAGGCGGTTCGCCGTCATCGACACGCCGCCGATGCGGTAAATCGAGTCGAGATAGGTGACGGCGCGCGGCGAGGCGGTGAAGGCGAGCGACGCAACGTTCTGAACGATCACCGACAGCCCCAGGAACAGGAGCAGCGAGTTCGCCTCCAGCTTCTCCACGGCGGGCGCCCGCTCGATCTGTCTTTGGAACAGGCCGAAATACGCCAACGCGCCCAGCCCCGCGGCACCAATGACAGCCAGAGGTGCGGCCACGAGCGGCGAGACCTGACCCAGGCTGAACAGCCAGAACGCCAGATAGGCACCGAGCATCGCGAGATCGCCATGCGCGATGTTGAGCAAGCGCATGGTGCCGTAGACGAGATTGAGCCCGAGACCGGTCAGGGCATAAACGGAGCCAATGACCAGGGCGGAAAACAGCAACTGTCCGGAAAGAAGCGTATCCACGACGGCGCCACACTCTCAGGGTGGATGCTGCAGCATGAAGGGTGAGGCCGGTCGCGACCGGCCCCACCGTACGTGTCCAGACCCGATCAATACCGCGATCAGCGGCTCTGGTATGCTGCCGTCGCGATACTTTTGGGCCAGACGATATGCATCTTGCCGGCCTGGATCTGCAGGAACGCGGTCGGCGTGATCACATTTTCCACACCCTTGAACCGGACCTTGCCGTTGATCGTCTCGAACATGCCGGTCGCGATCGTCTCCTGCAGCTTCGCCTTGTCGAGTCCCGCTTTCGCGACCGCCTGTTCGAGGATCTCCGCCGACATGTAGGCGAGTGCGGAGTCGAGATAGTCGGGCTCGGATTTGAACTTGGCCAGGTATGCGTCGAAGAAGACCTTCGCCCGCGGCCAGGACGTCTGATACGGGCTCCAATGGCCGATCGTGAGGATGCCGTCGGCGCTCTTGCCGAAGGCTTTGGCGAAGACCGGGATCGTCGGGCCAACCAGGAGGAATTCCATTTTGGCCTTCACGCCGATCTCTCTTGCCTGCTTCATGTAGAGGAACGAATCGTCGGGATACGACAACCCGATAACCGCATCGACCTTGGCGTTTTTGATCTTGGTCAGGATCGGCGTCATGTCCTTGATGTTCGGCGGATATTTCTCGTCCACCTTGACCGCGATGCCCGCGGCCTTGAGCGCCGGGAGGAGGAACTGCCGGTTTTCCTGCGAGAAGGGCAGCACATTGGCGATCACAGCGGCGGACTTCACGCCCTTCTGCTTGGCCATTTTTGCCAGCTCGCTCGCGATGCGGTCGGGGATCGCCGAGGTCGGGAACCAGATATAGCCGGGCTTGATCTTGCGGATCGCGACCGACGCGGCGGTGTTGCCGACCATCGGGAACTTATGCTTCTCCACGACGCCTGCGACGCTCAGGTGATGCGGCGTTCCCCATGGCGCGAGCAGCAGATCAACCCGGTCGTTGGTGATCAGCTTTTCATAGACCTGAGCCGACTTCGCCGGCTTCGATTCGTCGTCGTACCAGACGAACTCGATACGGCGCTTTGTCCCGGCGACGTTGAGGCCACCCTTGGCGTTGACCTGCTCCTTCCACAACTCGTAGGCCGTCATCTGCGACGGGGCCGCCTTGGAGAACAGGCCGGTCTTGGCGATCGAGAACCCGATCCGCACCGGCTTCGATTCCGCCGACGCGACGCCCGCGGAAAGCGCCAGCGCCGCCACTGCTACCACAAGTGTCTTCATCATCGTCCTCTCCTCTCCCGTTGTCTTGCCGCTATCATTGTTCGCCGCTAGTGCCGGCGCATCCAGCCCGGCGCAGTCGTCGCCCAAACACCGTCGGGATCCCCGGCCGCCAGGCTGGCGCCGAGATGCGATGCCTCGGGCAGCGCGAGGCGTTCCACATCGCCGCCCGCGCGCTCCAGCGCATCGGCCATCGTTTGAGCCTGAGTGATGAGGTGCGGGAAGTCCTCGTCACCATACGCGATCAGGAAGGGTGGCGGCGCGCCGTCGATCTGTAGCAGCGGGCTCGCCGGCCCCTCGTTGCCGCTGTTCTCGGGTCCGAGAAACCGCGGGCGCATCGTCAAACCGGATTGCGGGCCGTAATCATAGACGCCCGAGATCGGCAGGCAGCCGCGAATGACGTCGGCCTTAAGCCCCCGCTCCGCCTGCCAATCGCGGCGCACGGCCATGAGCGACGCGTAGTGCCCGCCGGCCGAATGGCCGCCGACGAAGATCCGCGCGGGGTCGCCGCCATGGTGGGCCGCATGCCCGGCGATCCATGCCACCGCGTCGAGGCAATCGTGATACCCCGACGGGAAGAGATGCATCGGCGCGAGCCGGTAGCCAACCGTGGCGAATGTCACCCCCCGGGCGTTCATCGCGGGCGCCATGAAGCTCATCCATTCCTTCCAGCCGTTCGTCCAGCCGCCGCCGTGAATGAAGACCAGAACGTCGCCCACCGGCTCCGCCGCCGGATAGAGCAACACGCTCTGATAAGGATCGTCGCCATAGCGCGCTTCGATGCCGTCGAGGCCGTCGGCCCGGCGCATGACCTCCTCGTGGTACGGCCGCGCAAAGTCGGACAAGGGCTCCTGCGCGGGGTAGTCTTCAGGCCGCATCGTCCGCCTCCAGCATCGACCTCAGATTGCGCTCCGGGGTCATCGGCAGCTTGCGGGGCCGGATGCCGACCGCATTGCGGATCGCATTGGCAATCGCCGCGGGGACGGGCACCAGGCCGATCTCGCCCACCCCCTTGGCGCCGAAGGGGCCGTCGGGCTCGGGCTCCTCGACGATGATCGAGTGGAGCGCGTAAGGCGTGTCGCGGAAGGTCGGCGCCTTGTAGTCCATCATCGAGGGGTTGACGAGGCGCGGGCCATCCCAGACCAGCTCCTCCATCAGCGCGAAGCCCATCCCCTGGACGAAACCGCCCTCGATCTGTCCCTCGACCGAGGCCGGGTTGATCGCCCTCCCGACGTCCATGGCCGACCAGGCTTCGGTGACCTCGGCCTTGCCCGTCACCGTATCGACCGCGACGTCGGCGATGACGCAGCCGAAGCTGTAGACGCCGATCTGGGGAAACGGCAGGCCCCTGGCGACCGCCCGCTTTGGGTCCACCGATGGCTGGTTGAACACCCAACTGTCGTTGGCGACGATGGGTCCGCCGGCCGCCCAATGGGCGCGCAGGGAGACATCAATGAAGGAGACCTCCTTGTCCGGCACGCCCTTGACGCCGACCTTGCCGCCGTCGCGCAGCTCGAGGTCGTGGGGGGCGCATTCGAGTATCTCGCCGGCGTGGCTCTTGATCGCGTCCTCGACCTTCTTCGCGGCTGCCACGACCGAGCGGCCGGTCGTGTAGGTGACGCGGCTGGCGGTCGTCCCCCAATTGTAGGGAGAGCCGTCGGTATCGGGGCTGGCGAGCGCGACCTGCTCTACCGGCACCTTGAGCGCCGATGCGCAGATCTGGGTGAGGACGGTGTCCGATCCCTGTCCGATGTCGACTGCGCCGGTGTTGAGCACGACCGAGCCGTCCTCGAGGAGGCGCACGATGGCGCCGGTGCCGAGCAGGCCGCTGATATGCGCCGCGAAGGCGATCCCGCGGCCGCGCCTGACCGTCCCCGGCGACCTATCCGTGGCGGCCTCCCCCCAACGCGCCGCTCGTCTGGCCTGCGCTGCGCATTCGGCCAGTCCGTTGGAAGCGACCTCACCGCCGCCGAACCAGCGGTCGCCGGGCCGGAGCATGTTCTTGAGGCGCAGCTCGAGCGGGTCCATGCCGAGCTTCTCGGCGATCTCGTCGATCTGAGTTTCCCCCGCGAAGGCGACCTGCGGGTTGCCGAAGCCGCGGAACGCGCCGAAGCGCATCTTGTTCGTGTAGACGAGCCTGCCGTGGCAACGCGCATTGGGGATCCGGTACGGGCCGCGCGCCATCAACAGGCTGTAGCCGAGCACGCCGGGACTGTCGTCCCCGTAGGCGCCGCCGTCGAGAAGCACCTCGACCTCGCGCGCGACGAGCGTGCCGTCCTTCGTTGCGCCGGTCTTGCAGCGGATCTTGAAGGGATGGCGATGGCGGACGGTCTCGAAATCCTCGACGCGGTTGAGGATGAGCTTGACCGGCCGGCCGGTCGCGATCGCGAGCTGCACGACCAAAGGCTGCACGTGCGGCTCCATCTTGTTGCCGAAGCCCGCGCCGATCTTGGGCGTGAGGCAGCGCAGCTTCGACATCGGCAGCTTCAGGCTCTCGCAGACGTTGGCCTGAACCCGGAAGACCGACTGATTCGCCGACCACAATGTCACGCGGCCGGCCTCGTCGATCTCGGCCAAGGCGCCGCACGGCTCGATCGAAAGGTGGGCCTGAGGTGCTGTCTCGTATTCGTCCTCGACGACGACGTCGCACCCGGCCCAGGCGGCCTCGACGTCGCCCTCGCCGATCTCCGTTTCCGAGGCGACATTGCCATTGCAGATCGCGGGGAAGACCTTGATGTAATCCTCGAGCCCCTCGTGGATGGCCGGGCTGTCCTCCTTCAACGCCTCCTCGGGCGTCAGGACCGGAGGGAGCTCTTCCAAATCGACTTCGATCAGGCGGGCGGCATGGCGCGCGATGGCCTCGCTCTCCGCGGCGACGACCGCGACGGGCTCGCCCAGATACCGGACCTTGCCCTTGGCGATCGCGTGCTCGTCCTTGATGAAGGCGCCCATCCGGCCGTCGGGAAAGTCTTCGCCGGTAAGGACGGCCGCGACCCCCGGAACGGCCCGGGCGGCCGTCGTTTCGTAACCCTTGATCCGGGCGTGGGCCACCGGGCTTTGCACGATCGCCGCGTGCAGCATGTCGGGCCGCGAGAGGTCCGCGATGTAGCGGGCACGCCCGGTCAATTTCTCACGGATGTCCGGCCGCGCGATGCTCGTGCCGACCCCGCCGCCGAAGGGATTCGCCTCGTTCATGACGACACCTCCGCGGAGCGGTCGGCGGCGAGCTGAACGGCGTCGATGATCTTCCTGTATCCGGAGCATCGGCACAGATTGCCCGAGAGCGCGTACTGGATCTCCTCGACCGAAGGCGTCTTGGCCTCGCGCAGGAACGCGAAAGCCGATACCAGCATCCCTGGCGTGCAGAAGCCGCACTGGACGGCGTTCGTGTCGGCCATCGCCTGCTGGATGCCGGAAAGCGCGCCGCCATCGGCCAGGCCTTCGACGGTCGTGACCTCCGCGCCGTCGCAGTTGACGGTCAGCGAGAGACAGCCCCGCACCGGTTTGCCGTCGACCATGACCGTGCAGGCGCCGCAGACGCCCTGATTGCAGCCGCGCTTGGCCCCGGTGAGCGCGAGCTGGTCGCGCAGCGTCTCCAGCAGGGTCTGCGTGACGGGAACGTCGAGCGAGCGGTCCTGCCCGTTAACCGTCATCGCGACCGACAGGCCGCTCATGCGACGCCTCTCAGAGTTGCCGCAGCTTCCGCGATGGCCCGCTTGACCATCCGAGGGGCCACCAAGCGGCGGTATTCGGCGCTCGCCCGGACATCGTCGATGGGGTCGAGCTTGTCGGCGAGTGTCATCGCGAGTCGATCGATGCCTGCACCGTCGAGCACCTTGCCGGTCAGCTCGGCTTCAATGTCGGGCAGGCGAACCGGCGTTGGCCCGCAGGCGCCCACGGCGATCGCCAAATGGGTCACCGTCTCGCCGCTCATCGCGAGGATCAGAGCAATCGAGGCGGTCGCGAAGTCGCCAGAGACCCTGGCAAGCTTGTGAAATAGGCCGATCGAGCCTTTGGGGGCCGCCGGCAGCCGCACCGCGGTCACTATGTCGCCGGGGCCCAGGGCAGTCTCGTACCATCCGACGAAGAACTCGGCAGCCGGAACAGTGCGCTCACCGTCGGGACCGCTGATCTCGACGACCGCATCGGCCGCGACGAGGGCGGGCGGGTAATCGGCGGCCGGGTCGAAGAAGGCGATCGATCCGCCGATGGTCCCCATGTTCCGCACGGGCATATTGGCGATTTGGCGGGCCGCCTCGCGGAGCACGCATTGGCCGTTCTCCAGCACCGTCTCCTCGGCGGTCTCACAATGTTTCCGCATCGCGCCGATACGGGCCGATCCATCCTGCAGACGTTCGGCGTTACGCAGCGCGTCGACGCCTGACAGGCTGACGAGGCCACTGGGCTCAACGAGCGCGGCATTCATCATCGCCACCAAGGTAGCGCCACCGGCAAGGCACATCGCACCGTCGTCGCCGCGCAATAGGGCGACCGCCTCCTCGACGGTGCGCGGCCGATGAAACGCCACGTCGATGCCTGGCTCGGTCATGCCTAACCCGCCTTGCCGTTTTCGACGTGCTTGCGGAACGCCTCGGCGAACTCACCGCCGAGCGTCTGCGCCTTCTTCTTCATCATGCCGAAACCGAACTTGGCGATGCGGCCGGTGACGTCGACCTCGGCGCTATAGGCGACCTCGGTCTCGCGATCGCCCAAGGCGGTGAGACTCAGCACGTTCTCCGAGCGCACCCGGCTCGCCCGGCCGCCCTCTTCGCCCTTCGTGATCGAGACGACCCGCCTCGGCGCGTCTTCCTCGGTGATCTCGACTTCGACGAGGAACCGCATCTTGATCGGGCCGAGCCCCATACGCACCGCCGCCTTGTAATGCGTCGAATCCACCACCTCGATCGACTCGCACCCCGGAATGCAGGGGGCGACGATCTCCGGATCCCGGATCGCCGCCCAGGCGGTGGCGATCGGCACGCCTACGGTGAAGCTCTCTTCGATGCGCATGGCATCCTCCGCGACGCTGCGGAACCGGCGTCGCTCAGACCCGCCGCTCGCGTTCGAGGATCAAGTTTTCGTCGACGATCCGGCCCTTGTCGATGATGACCTTGTTGTCCAGCATCATCGTGCAGTCGCGCATCGGCACATCGTAATGACCGCGGGTGGTGCGCTTGCCACCGCCCTGGGTGTTCGGCCCGGTCGAGAAGAGGAAATTGCCGGGAAACGTGCGGGCCGCCGCACGGCTTCGCTCGGGCTCGTCGCCGTTGAGGGCGATGCCGTACCACAGCGCCTGTGGATTGAGGCCCCACCCCAGGTGCGAGACGGCGTAGGGATCGCGGTCGTCCGCATGCTCCTTGTTGTCATCGAGCCATTCGGTCATCAGCTTCGCGTCGAGCCCGCCTTCGACGTTGGTGACGAAGCCGTCGCGGATCTCCAGCCGCACCTTGTCGTGCACGTAGCGGCAGTAGGGGAGGATGACGATGTCGCCCGGCTGGAGCACCACGGTGCCGTTCGCCGAGCCCTCGTTCGGGAAGGTGTGGATGTGCCCGCCGCCCCAATGGTCGAAACGCCCCGGCTCATCCGCGTAGCCGTACTGGCTCATCACCGGATACTCGCCGCAATCCCACGAGAGATCGGTGCCGGCCTCGGAGACGACGCGCGCCGTGCTGGTCTGCGCATAGAGTCCGTCGCCATAGAGCACCGCCTCCTTCAGGCCCTTCGGCGCCATGAGCTGCTCGAGGTCGTCGGGCGAATCGATGATCATCAGGACGCGCGTTCCGGCGTCCATCGCATTCTTGAGCCATTTCGTGAACAGCGGCACGTGGAAGATGACGACCATGTCGGCGGCCTTGACCGCTTCGAGCGTACCCTTGCATTGGCCGATCGTCGGCACGCCGACCTTGGTCCATGACGGGATGCTGTTGACCCGCATGTCGTAGACGTCGGCGGAGAGCGCATCCGCCGCCGCGAAGGCCGCCTCGACATAGTCCTGCCGGGTCGACAGGTCGGTCACGCAGGCGAGCGTTTCTCCCGGCTGGACCGCGCAAAGTTCGAATTGCTTTTGGAACAGCGTTGCCAGCTTCGCAGGGTTGATCTCCTGCGTACGCAGATTGACGTGCACCACCGTCGCCTCCCGAGCCTACGGATATATCGTTCGTCCTGCTCAAAAACGTACAGCGTTCGTTTTTGACTGTCAAGGTGAAACGGCTCACAATCCGTGCCGAGAGGTCCCGGGCAAAGGGAGACCCCATGGTCCAGGTCAAGAAAGCCGAAGGGCGCGAGCGCATCTTGAGCACCGCGCAGGAGCTGTTCGAGAAGAAGGGATACGCGGCCACGTCGATGCGCGAGATCGCCGACCGGTCGGGTACGGTCCCCTCCAACCTCTACGTCTACTTCCCCTCCAAGCTGGCGATCCTGTTCGCCGTGTACGGGCCGTGGTTCCGGCAGCAGCTGACGGGCCTGCAGGAACGAGCGCGGGCGATCGAAGATCCAGAGACCCGGTTGCGCGAGATCCTGGTGACGGTTTGGGACCGATTGCCTTCGGCCGATAACGGATTCGCCAACAATATCATGCAGGCCCTGACCCTCGCCCAGCCTTCGGAAGGCTACAGTCGGGACTTGCTGCACTGGGCGGAATCACTCGTCGCGGAACTCATCGATTCGTGCCGCCCCGCTTCGGCTCGGGCAGGCATCGACGACGATGCGCTCGCCCATATTCTGTTCATGGCATTCGACGGTTTCGCGATGAACTACAAGCTCGTCGGCCGCGCCAAACGGATGGATCGATGCATTGAGACGATGTGCAAGTTGGTGCTCGGGGAAACACGGCAAGAGGCCGGTAGACAGTGATGCCGGACAACAATGAAACGCCGGCTCGGGTCATATGTAACCGATCTATCTTTGCTCCAACTCCGGCCGTTGCCTGGTGGAATCTTCGCGCCCGACATAGCCGAGGCGATCCTGGAGGGCACTCAGCCAGCCACGCTCTCCACCAAGCGGCAACTACTTCACCGGAACCTGCCATTCCGCTGGTCCGATCAGCGGCGCCTGCTCGGCTTTGCCCAGACACAAGTGTAACCACCGAAATCGCAAAGAGAGACGAATGGCCGAATTCGGCCGTTCGGCGCGGCGAGACCTGTTTCCGCGAGCACTACACTGAATGGATACCCCCACGAAGCGCGCGGGATCGGGGGTTTTCCTGGGATCGCGGAGTAGAGACGCGCCGGAGGGCCAAAACGCCGGACTGGGTGGCTGTGCGGGCAGTCTCGAGCGAACCCGTCTCCGCGGCCGTTTCCCTGATAAACAGGGAATCTACAGGGAATTTTCGCGATTCTCGGGCCAAATGGCCCATCGGACACCTGGTAACTGCCTGAGTTTGCTGCGTTTCTGGATCGAATTCCCTACGCAACGGAACAGCGAATTTCCCAAGCGGATCAGGGAGCCGAACGGCGGGATCAGGGAATCGGTTTCATTGCTTCGGTAAGCGTCCAGCGAACGCACACTTGGCCGGCGCCGTGCGGTTCTGATCTGTTCTCCTTTACATTTTCAAAGGAGAGGAGATCGAGATGGCAGACGATCCGGCGCCGCGGGCGCGATATGGGAAGGCGTTCTGGCGGGCGCAACATGAGGCGTGGAAGCGGAGTGACCTGAATCAACGGGAATATTGCGAGGCGCAAGGGATCCCGCTGAAGGCGTTCGGGAACTGGCGCGCGAAGTTCAAGGCCGAGCCGCACAAGCTGCTCTACCGGCGGGGCCACGCAAGTCACACCCCAAGTCACACCCTTAGTCACGGGACTTATCCTTCTTTCGCATCGCCGCCGGGTCTCATTGTGCCGCCGGCGCGCCCGGGCCATAGGCGACGCTTCAGCGAGGCCGACCGGCATCACATCCTCGCCGAGGCGGCCAAGCCCGGCGCCAGCATATCCGAGGTCGCGCGGCGCCACGGCATCGCCCGACGACGCGTGCTGTGCCGGTGGCGGCAGGAGCAGGCGGCAACGCCAGGCTTCGTCGATGTCGAGATCGTCGATACGCCTGGTGCTGATGAGGAGGTCGCGCCATGACCTTGCTGCCGCCCGGCGTGAAGGTGCATCTGGCGTATGGCTACACCGACATGCGCAAGGGGATGGACGGGCTGGCCCTGCTGGTCCAGGAGGTGCTGCAGCAGGATCCCTTCTCCGGCCACGGCTTTGTCAGACTAACGCCAATCAGGTTGAAATTGTGTTTTTGGGCTCTCCGTGAACCGTTTTGAAAACCTGCGATTTCCCACAACCGTTTGGCGATCAAAATATGACGGGATTTTTAATCTGACAGTGTCCATGGGCCGCCAAAAAGGCATATTTAACCGAATGAACTACTACATTTTTCGTTCAAAGACTCGTGCGCATTTCCTTTATACTATTCTGCGATGCGCCCGAAATTTACTCTTGAAATCATTGCGAAAGACAAAAATCAATAATCTCGATATTGCCAATAACGATCGTTTTTGAGTTGAGATCCCAATCAACCCGCCGCGAGTGTTGGTCGAAACGCCGATACTTTCACGAATGGCTCATGTTCATTCGGGCGTCCAGGGCCATCAACGACTGCTATGGGTCGACCCGATCCTCTCATTCGGGAATTGGGATCAAGCTCACCGTGGTGCGCCTGCCGGGCCCGCCGTTCGCTGCGCGCTGGAGGCGTCGTCCTTCGCCGCCGAGCGGGCGCTTTCGACGTCTTTCAATGGCTCCTGCCGCATTCGGCCCCACGCCCCCGGCTCGCGCCCATTGAAGACGGTGCGCGCCAATCACAACTCAGCGACAGGACGAACAGTATGGAGATGTGGACATGACCGAAGCTGCTCTCGCTCGGAGAAAGTGCACACCCTGCCGCGGCGGCGTGCCGCCTCTGAAACCCGATGAAGTGCAATCGTTATTGCCGCAAGCGACGGGCTGGCGCGCGACGGACGGCGACACGAAGATCGCGGGCGAGTTCAGATTCAAGAATTTTCGCCAGACCCTGGACTTTGTGACCACCGTCGGCGAGCTCGCCGAGTCCGAGTTTCACCATCCGGTATCGATAGAATTCGGCTGGGGCTTTTGCGCCATCGTGTTGCAGACCAAGAAGATCAAAGGCTTGCACGAGAATGACTTCATCATGGCGGCGAAGTTCAACGAAATCGCCGCAGGCATGGCCGCCAGTGAATGAGGCCGGGGGCGAAGCAGGGATTTGCTTCAATCGAGTTCCGCGCTGATCGGTGCAATCCGACGATTTGCTAACCAATGTGACCGAATACCCGAAGTTCAAGAACGACCGCGGCGTGCCCGAGATTCAAATCGGCGTGAAGGAGTTCAATTGCGCGGGTGTCGCTGCGCCCCATGACCACCCTCACATATATCTGGACATGGGCGAAACTGATTCCATCGTTTGCCCGTATTGCGCGACGCGGTTCCGCTACAGCGCCGATCTTGGTTCCCGCGCCGTACCTGCCGACAGCGCGTTTGAAGAGTGAGCCAACTCAGCCCTTGCGCCAGACGGTCGCGAGCCACCCTTGCTTAGAGCGCGGGAGTCCGGGCGGGCGGTAGTAATGCCTCTCCTCCATGAACGCGGCAGCAGTGACGTAATCGCGCCATGTGGCACGATCGAAGAAACAGCCGTAGCGGTCGCCGCTGACGCCTTCCTCGTTGTTTCCCCTTGGGTTTGAGCAGAACAGGACGCCCCGGGGCTTCAAGGTTTCGGCGAGATCCGCCAACACCCTGGGCAATTCCTGGCTCGGCACGTGGAACAGCGACGCATTCGCGAACACGCCGTCGAAGCGGCTCGCCGGCAATTTCATCGCGAGAAAATTCTGATGCAGAACGTCGCACCCGGAATAACGGCGGGCCATGGTGACGAACTCCGTCGATCCGTCCAGGCCCGTTGCGTCATGACCCAACGACCGGAAATAACGCAGATCCCGTCCGGGCCCACAACCCAAGTCGAGGATGGCATACGGGGGCTCGCCCTCGATCGCTTCCAAGAGGGCCCCATAGTTCTGGCTGACATCGTGATTTCGAGTGCCGTCCCAGTAATCCTCGGCCGCCCGGTCATAATGGCCGATGGTTGTTTCCGAAATGCGCCGCAATTGTCCGTCATCGAGCGCGTTGGACGGCTTGCCGGGATTACCCTTCGGCGCCACCTTGCGCCCCGCTTGTCCACCCGAACGGTGGCGCTTGGCGCCCGGGCTGCTGAGGAATTTGGCCACGGTCGCGCCGGTCCAGCGCCGGCCCTTGCGGGTGGTGATGCCCTTGGCGTTGAAATGTTCGGCGATGGCTTGGGGCGTAGTCATCCCCGCCGCTTCGGCGGCCTCGACTTCGACGACGAGGTGCCGCACGAACGCCTCGATCTCCTGTCGCCGTTGCGCCATTCCGTAGATCCCTCAGTTTTGATATCGCACGTTTGGCAAGACGATTGCGCCCGTCCTCGCGCGTCCGCTTCTGATACGGTAGACGAATTCCGCCGCTGACATCTTGAAGTGCCAGATAACGGTTGCTTCTGAATTTTCGCCAATCTCCGTATCCGGCTGAGGGCTTTGTCAGACAAACCCGACTCGGTGTACGAGGGGTGCCTGTCTGAGGCGCTCAGGCCGCCAGCTGGCGCCACTCGGCCAGGGCGGCGGAACGGTTCTGTTTGAAGACGTCGCGGCGGAATAGGTGACGCTCGTGATTGAAGTGATTTTGGATCGACGCGTGGACGGAAGCGAACTTTTGCAGGGTCTTTACGTCCCTAAACTTTGCCATCGCACCCTTGCGGCGTCGAAACGGCTGGTGTGAATTTTCAGCCCGGTTGTTCAGCCAACGGCCGCACTCCTGACGTTCCGTGATTCCAATGGCCTTGAACGCGGCACGGTAGGACCGAAGCCGATCCGTCACGATAGTTCCCGGACGCCCGTAGCGCTTCATCGCGCGCTTCAAAAAACTGAGGGCAGCCGTGCGATCCCGGCGTTTCGTGGCGAAAACCTCGAGCACTTCACCCTCATGATCCACGGCGCGCCAAAGGTAGTGCGTCTCGCCGTTAATCCGGACAAACACCTCATCCAGGTGCCAGCGCCAACGTGAATAGTTTCGATGGTGAACTCTCCGCTTGCGGATCTCTGCGGCGAATATCGGACCGAAACGGTTCCACCAAAAGCGTACCGTCTCGTGACAGATATCGATGCCACGCTCGAACAGGAGATCCTCCACCTGTCGCAATGACAGCGGATAGCGGATGTACATCATCACCGCCTGGCGGATCACCTCAGGCGAGCTGTTGAAATAACGGAACGGATTTCTCATCGAGCGAGGCTACGGGCCGTCCCTGCCTGTCTCAAGGCAATTTACTCTGACAAAGCCCTGTCGATTCATACGGCCGTCTACAACGCCTTTTGTGTCGAACGCCATTTTCTATCCCGACGCATTTTTTAGGCGATTCGAGACGAGACGTTCTCGGTCTGGAATCAAAGTTGGCTTGCCACGTGATCCCGATCACGATTGAACTCTGGCGACCACGCCGGTTAACGCGTCTATGCCGCTGTAAAACCATGCGGCTAGCCCTTCGTATGTTCGAGCAAAGCCGGCGGGCGAGAACTTGAGCCGTCTCCTCCAACAACAGAGCCATATTCGGCAGCCGCTGCTGTTCGCACTTCCAGTTCCTCCGTCGAGACCTCATGGATGTCTTCAGCGGTCGGCTTGATCCGGAACCACGCGGCATAGAGCGCGGGAATGAAAAGCAGGATCAGCACCGTGCCGACCGCCGTGCCGCCGATCAGCGTATAGGCCATCGATCCCCAGAAGACGGAGTATGTGAGGGGGACGAAGGCCAGCACGGCGGCAAGCGCGGTCAGGATCACGGGCCTCGTGCGTTGCACCGTGGCCTCGATGACGGCGTGATAGTCGTCAAGACCGGCAGCACGGTTATCCTTGATTTGTTCGGTCAGGATCAGCGTATTGCGCATCAGGATGCCGGCCAGTCCTATCAGGCCCAGAATGGCGTTAAATCCGAAGGGTTGGTTGAAGGTGAGCAACATAGGCACGACGCCGACGAGGCCAAGCGGTGCCGTCAGCATGACCATGGCCATCGTCGAGAAGGATCGCACCTGCAGCATGATGACGATCAGCATGGCGGCGATCATTGCCGGGAAGACTTTACCGAGCGCGGTATTGGCCTTGGCGGCCTCCTCGATCGATCCACCCAATTCGATGCGATAGCCGGCCGGAAGGGATGCGATCAGCGGCTGCAGGGCCGTCATGATCTGCTTGGAAACTTCTGGAGGCTGGGTCGCCTCATTGATGTCCGAGCGGATCGTGATGACGGGCGTGCGATCGCGGCGTTTCAGGATCGGCTCTTCCAGACGGACTTCCGAACGGCCGATCTGGTCGAGCGGAATCTGGCGGCCGTCCCGGCTCATCAGCGAGAAATTCGCCAGACGCGCCGGGTCCAGCCGCTCGCCGCCGGCGCTGCGTGCCACGATGGGGACATTACGGATGCCCTCGCGGACCTGCGTGACGGCGATGCCGGTGAGGAGGAGCCGGAGCTGCTGGCCCACCTCCGCCGGCGAGAGGCCGAGGAGATTCAGTCGATCCTGATCCGGGATGAAGCGGAGCACGGGCGTGCGATTGCCCCAATCGCGGTTGGCCTGCCGCACATCGGGAACGCCACGCATGATCTCGAGGGCTTTTTCAGAGATAGCGTACAATTTCTCAGGATCAGGTCCGATGACCCGAAACTCGACCGGGAACGGCGTGTAGGGTCCGAACACAAGCTGGGTGACGCGCACATAGGCCTCAGGCGCAAGCCCTTTTGACACCGCCTCTCGGAGCCGGTGCTTCAAGGCCTCGCGCTTCTCCGCGTCCGGGGTAAGGACGACAATCTTGGCGAATGCAGGGTCAGGCAGTTCCGGCGCCATTGCGAAGAAGAAGCGGGGAGCGCCCTGACCGACATAGCTCGTAACGATCTTGGCCTCGGGCTGGTCGTGCAGCCAGTGTTCGAGCTTCTTGACCGTGGCTGTCGTCGTCTCAATGCTGGTGCCTTCGGGCAGACGAACCTCCACCAGCACTTCGGGGCGGTCGGAGGTCGGGAAGAACTGCTGTTTGAGGGCGCCCATGCCCACGCCGGAAAGCGCAAAGGCGGTGACAACAATACCGACGGCTATGAACTTGTGGCGTACGGCGAGGGTGATGAGCCGTCGCAGTCGCCGATAGTTCGGTGTGTCGTAAATCGCATGGTGACCGCCTTCGACCCGTCTGATCGCCGGCAGCATCCTGACGCCAAGATAAGGCGTGAAGACCACGGCGACGAGCCAGGACACGATGAGGGCGAACCCCACGACCCAGAAAATGTTGCCAGCGTATTCGCCGGCCGTCGAGCGCGCGAAGCCCACCGGTAGGAACCCGGCGACCGTCACGAGTGTTCCCGACAGCATCGGCGCCGCAGTGTGGCTCCACGCATAGGCCGCCGCCTTGATGCGGTCCATGCCCTCTTCCATTTTCACCACCATCATCTCAATGGCGATGATGGCGTCGTCCACGAGAAGACCAAGCGCCAGGATGAGGGCCCCGAGCGTGATGCGGTCGAAGAATCGGTCGGTTTCCAGCATGATGAGGAACACGACGGCAAGCGTCAAAGGGACGGCAGCCGCCACGACGATGCCGACGCGCCAGCCGAGGCTGAGCAGGCTCACCAGCAGCACCACTGCGAGCGCCATCGCGAACTTCATCATGAATTCGTCGACCGCCGAGGTGATGTTGACGGCTTGATCGCTCACCTTGTCGAGCGTTATCCCAAGTGGCAGTGTCCGTGCGATGGCCGCAGCCCTGTCCGCAAGCGCCTTGCCGAGCGCGAGACCATCCCAGCCCTGCTGCATAACCGCCGCGAGCATGATGGTGGGCTCGCCCTGGTGTCGGATGATGTAGGTGGGAGGATCCTCATAGCCGCGGCGGACCTTGGCGACGTCGGAGAGCTTCAGCGTCCGCCCCGCGGCGACGATCGGCGTGTCGGCGATCGCCTGGACACTGTCATAAGCGCCGTCGACCCGGATGAAGACCCGCGGCCCCCGGGTATCGATCGAGCCTGCCGGTGTGACGGTGTTCTGTCGCCGCAAGGCGGCCATAATATCCCGTGCCGAGACGCCGAGGGTTGCCAGTTTGGCATAGGAAAACTCGACGAATATCTGTTCGGGACGTTCACCGAGGACGTTGATCTTCTTGACGCCGGGCACGTGCAGGAGTTCTTGGCGGATCACCTCGGCCTGCCTAACCAGCTTACGCATCGGCATGCCCTTGGCCTTGAGTGCATAAAGGGCAAAGCTCACGTCCGAATATTCGTCGTTGACGAAGGGGCCGAGCACGCCGGGCGGCAGGTTGCGGGCTTCATCCCCGAGCTTCTTACGGGCCTGGTAGAACTGCTCTTGCACCACTGATGGCGGGGTGCTGTCTTTTAACGTGACCTTCATATACGCATAGCCGGGCCGTGTGGTTGTCTCCACCCGGTCGTACCAGGTCAGCTCCTGAAGCCGCTTCTCCAACGGTTCGGCGACGAGGTCCTGCATCTCGCGCGCGGTCGCGCCCGGCCATGCCGTCGTGACTGTCAGGGTCTTGATGGTGAAATTGGGGTCCTCCGCGCGCCCGAGCATGAGGAATGCGTAGGCGCCCGCGGCCGCCAGCAGGAGGATGAAGAACAGGGTGACGGCCCGTTCGCGAACGGCGATCGCGGAAAGATTGAGGTTCATCAGGTGCCCCTGCTTTCAGACGCCGTCCTGACACGAGCGCCCTCGTGCAGCAGATGAGCGCCGATTGAAACAACCGAATCGCCAAGGCTCAGTCCGGAGATCACGGCGGTTTCGCCGTTCACTCGAACAAGCTTGACGGGCCGAAAGTGTACGGTCGAGGTGGCGCGGTCGAGGACCCAAACACCGGTCTTCCGGCCATCGTCGAGCACGGCTCCCAGCGGCACCTGGATTTCCGGCCGATCCGCCTGGCGTGCAAGCCAAATGGTTACCGTAGCGCCAAGCGGTGCTGCCGCGGCCTCACCGTCGAGCACATAGCGGGCCTCATAGGTACGGGTCCGGGCATCGGCGGCGCCCGATAACTGCCGGAGACGTGCCGTATAACGCCGCCCATCGGCCCCATACACGCTGGCCTCGGCTACCGAGCCGATCGCTGGCCGAATCGTTTCGGGAAGCGCGACCACTGCTTCGCGGGGGCCGGCCTGGGCGAGCCTAACCACGGTCTGGCCGGCGGAGACGACCTGTCCAGGCTCGCCAAGCGTTTCGACCACCGTTCCATCCGCGTCCGCCACCAGGACGGAATAGGTCGCCTCGTTCTCGGCGACCCGTGCTTCGGCCTCCGCTGCAGCGAGTCGCGCCTTGGCAGTTTCCGACGCGGCCTTCGCCTGCTCGTAGCGCTGTCGGGAGACCCATCCCTTCTTGAGCAAACTGGCGTATCGCCGTTCATCCGCATCCAACTGAACTGCAAAAGCGCGTGCCGCGGCGACGGATTTGCGCTTCGCCGTGAGCGCAAGGCGAAGGTCGGTCTCGTCGATCCGCATCAGCGGCTGACCGGCCCTAACCTGCTGGCCGTCATTTACGAGGCGTTCCACGATCTTACCGGCAACGCGAAAGCCGAGATTGCTCTGCACCTTTGCTCCGACGGTGCCCGTGAAACCGCGTTCGGATCCGGTCACCCGCGCTGCCGTCACCAGTCTGACCATCGGAGGTTCCTGCCTCGGGTCGCTCACGGCAGAGGCTTCCTGCGTGCGAATGGAAAGTGTGACGAATGCGGCCGCCCCTAACACGGCGATCAGGATGCCCCCCAACACAAAAGCGGGTCTCTTTTTCATGCCCATTGCCTCACATAAAATAGATTGCGTTCGTACTCTATATCTGATATAGATGTTGAATGCAATCTAAAAAAGGAGACTGACGATGCGCGTGAGTCGCATTCAGGCGGCAGAGAACCGCCAGACCGTGATCAATGTGGCAAGTCGCCTGTTTCGGGAGCGTGGCTTTGATGGCATCGGCATCAAGGATCTGATGGAGAGTGCCGGGCTGACCCAAGGCGCCTTTTACAAGCAGTTCGCGTCAAAGGAGGACCTGGCTGCACAGGCGTCCAGACGGGCATTGGAGAGCGCCTTCAGCCGATGGTCGGCCGCGGCCGAGGCGAACCCTAAGGACCCGCTTGGCGCGGTGCTCGCGTTCTACCTCAGTATGGACCATCGCGAGGAAAAGATGGACGGCTGCCCGATCGTGGCGCTCGGCTCAGATGCCGCCAGACAGAGCAGTGACGTGAAAGCGTCGTTCGAAGCCGGCATCAAGGCACATCTCGAACTCCTCAGCCGTCTGATCGGCGAGACCGACGGCGAGGAGCCCAAGGGCAAGGCCATGGCCATTCTCTCGACGATGGTCGGAGCGCTGATCCTCTCGCGGACGGTCAACGACGAGCGGCTGTCAAAGCAGATTCTGCAAGCGGCCGCCAACAGCGTGCAAATGGCGTCGTCCGCCAGCGATGCCGCACAAGGACCGCTCCAATGACGATGGATTCTCCGACCGAGGCGCGCAACGCAACTGCTTCTATCTCCGAGTTAACGGGATGCTCCGGACTCGAGCTCGTTGCGGGACTGGCAGACGGAAGCATCCGTCCTCCATCGATGGCGGAGACGTTTCCCTTCACCTTGCTCCCCCCTGAGGAAGGCAAGATCGGACTCCGAGCCACCCCCGAGCCGCGTTTTTGCAATCTGACGAATACCGTCCACGGCGGCTGGATCATGACGATGCTCGACACCGCCATGGCGCTTGCCGCACAGACTACTCTCTCGCCTGGCGAGATCTGTCCGTCACACGAAACCTCTGTCAAGTTCGTCCGCCCGATCTCCATCGATTCCGGCGTATTGCACGTCATCGGCCATGTCGTTTCGCGCGGCAGGACCGTCATCACGCTGGAGGGCAGGATCGAGGACCCGCAAGGCAGGCTCCACGCCCATGGCACGTCGACATGCCTGATCATCGTGCGCAGGAAGCCGTGATGTCCGCGCTTTCGATCACCAACCCCGCCCCCTCGGAACGCCGGTTGAGTGGGGGAATCCTGTTCCTGCTCGCGGGGCTGGCCGCGCTCGGCGCACTCGCCACCAACATCATCCTTCCTGCCTTTCCGCGGATTGGCGCCAGCCTCGGCGTTTCTTCCCAGGAACTCGGCCTGACGTTGAGCAGCTTCTTCGTTGCCTTCGCGTTCGGGCAGCTTCTCGTCGGACCGCTCTCCGATCGCTTCGGCCGCAAATGGCTGGTGCTGGGCGGTCTTATCGTCTTTGTCGCCGGTAGCGTCCTTTGTGCTTTCGCCGACACCTTGTCCTTCCTGGTCCTCGGCCGCGTCATCCAGGCGCTCGGGGCTTGCGCCGCCTCGGTCCTGTCGCGCGCCATTGCCCGTGACCTTTTCGACGGCGCGGCGCTCGCACGGGCGCTCGCGCTGACCATGATCGCGATGGCGGCCGCGCCGGGCTTTTCGCCTCTGCTCGGAAGCGCGCTTGACAGTCTGTTTGGTTGGCGGATCACCTTCTTCGTCGTCGCGGCATTTGGCGTGGTGCTCGCGCTGCATTATTCCAGGCGCGTCGGCGAAACGCATCCGGCGGACCGCAGGGCGTCACTGGCGGCTTCGGCCGTGGCATCCGCCTATGGACGCCTGGCCGTCGATCCGCGCTTTCTCCTTCCCGCCGTTTCAGTGAGCCTCGTCATCGGCGGGCTTTACAGCTTCTTCGCGGCGGCGCCCGCCGTCCTGATGAGCGAGCTGGGCCTTACCGCCTTGGAACTCGGATTGTTTTTCGCGACGACGGTTCTGATCGTCTTCGCGGCGGGGTTTCTCGCGCCGCGCCTGGCTCATCGCTGGGGTCAGCGGACTGTCGGCATGATCGGCCTCTTCATCGCTCTCGCTGGCAGCCTCTTCATGTTCGCGTTCGCCGCCGCGCCGGCCTTCATCTCCTTCACCGCGGGCATCGCGCTGTATCTGCTCGGCATGGGATTGATCAATCCGCTCGGCACCGCGATCGCGCTGCACCCTTTTGGAAGGCAGGCCGGGTTGGCATCCGCGCTGCTCGGTTTCCTGCAGATGGGCTGCGCAGCCATCGGCGCGTCGCTCGCAAGCGTTCTGCCTCTTCAGCCGTCTGCTTCCCTTGCCGTCGTCCTGACCACGAGTTCGGCGCTTGCCCTTCTGGCCTTCCTCCCTGTCGCAATGCGTCAGCCGAAAGCGGAGATGGGCGGCGCTGGCGGCGTAACGGAATCGATAGGAGAATAGATGCGACGGATTGTTGTAACAGGTATGGGCGCGGTCACGCCCCTTGCGGCAGATGTCGAAGCGTCCTGGTCGCGTCTCCTGGCCGGTCGCTCGGGCATCCGGAGGCTTCCGGACGATGTGGTGGGAGACCTGCCGGCGAAGATCGGCGGCGTGGTTCCCTCCTTGGAAGAAGACCCCGAAGCTGGCTTCGATCCGAATACCGTCTTTGCGCCGAAGGACCAGCGCAAGGTAGACAGTTTCATCCTCTTTGGGCTCGCGGCTGCGAAAGAGGCGCTCGCCCAAGCGAGGTGGGCACCCGTCTCGGAAGCGGATCGCTTGCGCACAGCCACGATCATCGCTTCGGGCATCGGCGGGTTCCCCGCCATAACCGAGGCGGTTCGCACGGTGGATACGCGCGGCGTCCGCTGTCTATCGCCTTTCACGGTGCCATCCTTCCTGGTGAACCTCGCGGCGGGCCACATCTCGATCCGCTACGGCTTCAAAGGTCCACTCGGCGCACCGGTGACAGCGTGTGCCGCCGGCATCCAGGCGATCGGCGATGCGGCTCGTCTTATCCGCGCCAATGAAGCCGACATTGCCGTGTGCGGTGGAACGGAAGCATGCATGAACATCGTCAGTCTCGGTGGTTTTGCTGCCGCACGCTCTCTTTCCACCGGCTTCAATGAGGCGCCGGCTCAAGCCTCACGACCCTTCGACATGTCGCGGGACGGCTTCGTCATGGGCGAAGGAGCCGGCATCCTGGTCATCGAGGAACTGAGCCACGCGCTTGCGCGCGGTGCGAAACCGCTCGCCGAGCTCGTCGGCTACGGCACGACCGCGGATGCTCACCACATCACGTCCGGTCCCGAGGACGGCGACGGGGCGCGCCGGGCCATGCAGGTCGCGATTGCCCAAGCAGGGGTTTCGCCGCGGGAGATTCGCCACCTCAATGCGCACGCGACCTCCACGCCAGTCGGCGACCTGGGGGAAATCGAGGCGATCAGAAGGGTCTTCGGCGCAGATTTCACCATAGCTATCAGCGGAACGAAGTCGGCGACCGGACACCTACTCGGAGCCGCCGGCGGGCTTGGTGCCATCTTCGCGATCCTGGCGCTCAGGGATCAGGTGGCACCGCCGACTCTCAATTTGAGCGCTCCCGATCCGGCCGGTGACGGGATCGACTTCGTCGCAAACCAGGCCCGACCATTGGAGATGGACTATGCGATCTCCAATGGTTTCGGCTTCGGAGGAGTCAACGCCAGTGCGTTATTCCGACGCTGGACGGACAAGCTGGCCGGCGCGAGCGCCGGAGGGCATCATGCTTGAGCCCGGGCCCAGATCTTTCCGTTTCTTTTCCAATCCACCAAGTCCCGTGGCCGTCGAGCGGACGCCACATTTCGAGACGCAACCCAGCAAAAGTAAGACGTGAACTCCATGAAAAAAGCCAATCTCGGCATCGCCCTGGTGACGGGTGCATCTTCCGGCATCGGATACGCAACTGCCAAGGCCCTGCAGAACGCGGGCTATCGCGTGTTCGGCACCAGCCGCCGCGTGGCGTCCAAAGGCCCAGACGGCGTCGCCATGCTGACCTGCGACGTAACCGATGATGCGTCCGTGGCGAAGCTGGTCGAAGACGTGCTGGCCGAGGCCGGGCGCATCGACCTTCTGGTCAACAATGCCGGCGTTGGCCTGTTCGGCGGCGCGGAGGAGTCCTCGCTTGCGCAGGCTCAGGCGCTGTTCGACGTGAACGTGTTCGGCGTTATCCGCATGACCAACGCGGTGCTGCCGATCATGCGCCGCCATGGGAAGGGTAGAATCATCAATCTGAGCTCGGCGCATGGATTCATTCCGGCTCCCTATTTTGCGCTCTATGCGGCAACCAAACATGCCGTGGAAGGCTACTCCCAGTCGCTTGACCATGAACTGCGCACGCTCGGGATTCGCGTCACCCTGGTGGAGCCGACCTATACCCGCACCGCTTTCGATGAAAATCTCGTCAAGCCGAATCAATTGCTTGATACCTATGACGCTGCACGCGCGGGCATGACTGTCGTTGTGGGGGAAGCGATAAAACAAGGCGATACGCCTGAAATCGTGGCCGAAACCATCCTGAAAGCCGCGACAGATTCCGAACCGAAGCTGCGTTACCCGGCAGGGAAACTGGCGCGCCGGGTCAGCATCCTGCGCCGCTTCGTCCCCGCCTCCGCATTCGACAAGAGCCTGCGCAAGATACTCCACCTGCCGGTCTGACGTGGAGATTGACGAAACCCTGTTTTGCCCAACGCGGCAAGAAAGATTAGCCGATGCCCACCATGTCCCGCCGGGAGGCGCCAACGGATTCATCACCCGCGCGCAAGGTGCCACCCGGCATTCTCGCCGGGCCAATCACACCTACGATGCTCCGCCTTGCCTTGCCGACGATCGTAGTACTCGTGGCTCTTTGCCGCGATTACAAGCGACCTACTCCACTGGACAATGACAGGAGCGGGTCCGCTGACAACTCTTCAGATAGAAACCTGAGAACAGCCTGTATCTTTGCCGCTCTTCGCGTATGTGGATGGACCACGAGCCACAAGTCGAGACCGCCTTCGAAAATTCCAGGAAGCAGCCGTGGCAATCGACGTTCTGACTGAGCCATGTAGTGGGGCAGAACGCCGATTCCCAATGCCGCCTCAACTGCGGCCAAAGTACCGAGCATGCTATTACATGCCAAAACGTCAGACTTGCCGGCGTCTCCAAGCCACTCGGGGATTCGGGTTTCAACTAAGCGGCCAGCCGGTCCGATTATGGCGTGCCTTCGCAAATCCTCCATAGCGAGCGGTGTGCCGTGCCGCCGCAAATAGCCGAGGCTGGCATATAGCCCGAACCGAGCGTGCCCGACTTTGCGCGCAAGCAGGACCTCATCGTCGCCGGGTCGGTCAAAGCGAAGGGCCAAATCCGCCTCGCCCATGGTGATATCTGCATTGGTAGCAGCTAGGTGAACCTCAATCCGAATGTCGGGATGGAGGTTCCTAAACCTTGGCAACTTCGGAATGAGCCAAACGGCCCCCATGCTTTCTGGGGTGGAAACGGCAACGGTGCCCACGAGCCGTGTATCCTGGCCCTTTACGCGTAGGCCGATGTCACGAAAGTCCGATTCCAAGCGCCGGGCGAGATCGAGGATCGCTTCGCCCGCCGGAGTGGGGGAGTAGCCTTGTTGATGCCGTTCGAACAAACGCATCTCTAACCGCTCCTCCAAGCCGGCAACTCGCCGCCCCACCGTTGGCTGGCTGGTACCCAGGCGTCGCGCTGCCGCGGACAGACTGCCTTCTTCGGCCACAGCCAGGAAGTACCGGTAATCGTCCCAGTCGGTCATGTGAACATTCCGTTTTTGCTATTCATTTCTGAATAGCATTTCTTCGATTTTATCGAATTATATTTAGCTCACATACAGATTAGTCTCAACAGCGTGAAATGACCGTGGATGGAGTTGTTCCAGTGACCCGCCCTGGGCCAGAGGCCCATGAGCACATGAAATCGCCCACCGCTCTTGAAAATCATGCGCAGCATCGGCTCCCGCGATCGGCACGGTCATCCGAGGTCGATCTGCGATCGTGGGCGGAAGTGTTCTGAGGTAGGCACCATGCATTGGGTGCTGCCAATCGTCGTGTGAATTGATGTCTTGGGCCTACGACCGTACTTCGAACCTAAGCCAATGAGCTCAAGCGTGAACGAAACAGGGAGGAAACAATGAAGCCAACGAATCTGAAATGCGCATCACTCATCGCTATGTGCGGCCTGATTGCTGCGTCGACCGGGGGCGCCGAGGAACGCGCACTGAAAGGGGCAAGCTCTTTCCCCGCCGGTCATATCTTCTCGGTCAAGTTCGAACGCTTTGTCAAAGCTGTCAGTCTACGGGGCAAAGGCCTCCTGAAGATCGACTACAAAGGTGGCGCACCGGCCATCGGCAGCCCATTCACGCTCGGCGCGAAGCTGCAAAAAGGCGCCTTCGATATCATCACGATCACGGGCCCCTATTATGCTGGAGTGGTGCCCGAGGCACAGGCCCTGATGCTGGCTGAAATTTCGATCCAGGAGCAGCGCAAGAACGGCGCCTACAAGTATCTGAACCAGGTTCATATGGCGAAGGGCGTGTACTATCTGGGCAGAACACTGAACACGGTATTCCACGTCTACCTGAAAAAGGCGATCACCAAGCCGGAATTGAAGGGCCTGCACCTCCGGATCGCCCCACATCACCGTGACTTCATCACCTCGCTCGGTGCCACCGTGCAGCGATCGAACCTAGCCGAGATCTATACTTACATGGAGAACGGCACCATCGACGGGTTCGCCTGGCCCG
>Ga0302046_10000734_pt1 | contig 31806 bp, 34 predicted proteins | sample RVTome_11_FD_200261 | JGI IMG/M metagenome (GOLD analysis project Ga0302046, IMG submission 200261) | Soil microbial communities from uranium-contaminated site in the Upper Colorado River Basin, Wyoming, United States - RVT147D111 (version 2) ...
TTCTTCATACCCCACCCGCCTAAGGGCCATCGCCCGAGGGCCGATGGTCTGCCGAAGGCTGTCCCGGGCCACCCTCTGAAGCTCATCACTGGACAAATCCTCCGTTGCGCCTCCTGAAATCATTCCCCTTAGATCATCTAAATCCAGGCCAAAGAGACAAACCATTGAGCGATCGGGGTGAATTTCAACCAGGCAGTCTTCATCCTTTAAGGCTAAAGAGATGGCCCCCTGGGGTTCATCAATTGCTGAAAACCCGATGGATTCCTGCTTTAATGTATTTTTTAAGTCATTCATCCATTGATCATGATCATCCCTCATCTGGTTTGCTCCCCATAAATTTCAAAATCAGGAAAAACAGTCTTGAACACCATATCATTTACCGTCTTGGGGAATCAACAGGGCAAGGAAATGAAAAACGATTGGCAGAAATTGTTTTAAAAAAGAATTAAAAAAAAATGAAAAAGGGCTTAACCTTCTAATTAAAAAGGTTTTTATATAATATTTTCACGGACTTTCCGGTCTTCTCACCTTGACACATGGTTTTTCATATGTTAGGTTGAAAAAACTTTCGAGGATGCTGACTCAGCATACAATTTGACTGAGTTTCATTCAATCAAAATTCCTGGAAGACCCTGCTTTTATGATTCGAAAAAGGGCCGCTAAGGGAAAATATCCAAAAAAAAACAAGCTCCCATGGGGCTTGTATCCTGCCGTTGTAGATAACCATTAAGAGGTCGGATCGCCGATGCCGGCCACCTTTCCGGCGGCGAGCAAAAGTCTGAAAGTTAAAAAAACCGACTTTTGCAAAAAACGAAGAGGATGGATTTCTAGGTCTTTTGTATAAAAAAGACCGAAAGGGTGGATTTTTTTTATTAATAAATTGAATATGCAGATCCAAACAAAACAGAATGAAATAGTACTTCGCGCACCGAATGTGGCGGACGGACCCAAAGTTTGGAAATTGGTCAAGGATTCTCAAACCTTGGACCTTAATTCGGTATATTGCTACCTGGTCCTCTTCAAACATTTTCCAGACACCTGCGTAGTCGCTGAACAGGAAAAGAACCTGATCGGTTTTGTCACCGCTTACATTCCCCCCGCTTCTCCGAATGTCCTATTTATTTGGCAGATCGGTATTCAACCCATCATGAAGGAAAAGGGCCTTGGAAAATCTTTAATTACCCATTTACTGAAGCGCCCTGTGTGTCAGAATATCTCTTTTATCGAAACGACCATCACACCGAATAATGTGGCCTCAAAAGCACTTTTTCACGCGCTCCCAAGGACCCTAAAAACCGCTTGTATGGAAAGTTCCGGTTTTCCAGAAGACCTTTTTCCGGAAGGGAATCATCCTGCCGAGTATTTATACAGAATTGGTCCCTTTGACCCTAACACGATAGAACATGAGGTATTGATTTATGAAAACCATTGAACGAATCGAATCTGAGGTACGAAGCTATTGCCGCAGTTTTCCCGCCACCTTTGATAAAGCCGAAGGGTGCTTTATGTATGATACGGATAATCGTGAGTATATCGATTTTTTTAGCGGCGCCGGGGCATTGAATTATGGCCATAACCACCCTCGAATGAAGGAAAAATTGCTTCATTATATTGGGCGCAATGGCATTACCCACAGCCTGGATATGGCTTCCCGGGCAAAGGAAGACTTTTTAGAACGGTTTACCTCGGTCATCCTTGAACCACGGGGCCTCGATTACAAAGTTCAATTTCCCGGCCCAACGGGAACCAATTCCGTAGAGGCAGCCCTGAAGCTGGCCAGGAAAGTGACTGGAAGGGAAAAAGTGATTTCCTTCACCAACGCCTTTCATGGAATGACACTGGGATCTCTTTCGGTCACGGGAAATGCTTTTAAACGCAATGGGGCTGGCATTCCACTGATGCTTTCCGATACCATGCCCTTCTGCGGGTATTTTGGAGATGGATTGGATACCATCGAATATATGGAGCGTTTTTTAAGTGACAGCGGAAGTGGGGTGGACCATGCCGCTGCGGTCATCGTAGAGACCATTCAGGCCGAGGGGGGAGTCAACGTGGCAACCATTGATTGGATGCAAAACCTGGCGGATCTTTGCAAGCGTTACGATATGCTCCTCATAGTGGATGAAATCCAGGTGGGGTGTGGAAGGACAGGACCGTTTTTCAGCTTCGAGCCTTCAGGAATAGAGCCCGATATCATTTGTCTCTCAAAATCAATAAGCGGTTATGGTTTACCCATGGCACTGACCCTGATCAAACCCGAGTGGGATCAGTGGGAGCCGGGAGAACACAATGGCACCTTCCGGGGAAATAATTTGGCCTTTGTGACAGCAACAGAAGCCCTTTCTTTCTGGGAAAATGATGAGTTTTCCAAAGAAATCGAAGCCAAAGGAAATTATGTCCGAAAACACCTGGATGAAATTGTATCCCAACACCCACAAACCTTTCCAGAAACTCGGGGCCGGGGTTTAATTCAAGGCCTCACCTGCTCGCAGGAAGGTCTTGCAAAGTATATCGCCAAAACCTCATTTGAACGCGGAATGGTCATGGAAACCGCCGGGCCCGAGGACAACGTGGTTAAAGTGATGCCGCCTCTTATCATGGATGAAAAAATCATCCGCAGTGGTTTAACTATTCTTTACGATAGCGTAAAGACCGCTCAGGAGGAGTTTCCATACCAAACCAAAGAGGTTGGTGTTTAAAAAAACTGAAAGGTTTTAATCATGATCATCCGAACCCTTAATGAAATAGAAGGAACCAAGCGGGAAGTAACCGCTTCAACCTTTACGAGCAGAAGGTTTCTTCTTAAAAAAGATAACACCGGCTTTTCGTTCCACGATACCATCCTATATGCAGGAACCGAAACCGCCATTTGGTATAAACACCACCTTGAGGCGGTCTATTGTATAGAGGGAGAAGGAGAATTGGAGGTTCTTCCCAAAGGGCCCAAATACGTCATTTCTCCAGGAACCCTATATGTGTTGGATGAACATGAAAAGCATATCCTCAGAGCGAAAACTTCCCTTCGGATGATGTGTGTCTTTACCCCTCCTTTAACGGGAAGAGAAGTCCATGATGAAGAAGGAACTTATCCTTTGATAAAAGAGGAAAAGGTTTCCGCCCCATAACAAAAATAGGAAAAAAATATGAACTCAAACATCATAACCCCTCAAAAAGATCCTTATCCTTCCCGCATGGTTGAAACACCACAAGTTTTAAATCGGATAGACCCGGTGGTATACCCGACCCATGGGTTTGAAGGACCTTTAACATCAGAACAATGCACTTTTTTCGATCAGAATGGGTATTTGTTTATACCCCAGCTTTTTTCAGAAAAAGAGGTCGAAACTTTTTTCAATGAATTACAGCGGCTTTCCCAGATGCCAGATGTCAAAAATGCAAAAGAAACCATCCTGGAACCCAACAGTGAAGAGGTGAGGTCCATTTTTTATATTCATAAAACCAATACCCTCTTAAAAAATTTATCCCGGGATGATCGAATTTTGAAGGCGGTAAAGCAATTGCTAGGAAGCCAGGTTTACATTCATCAATCCAGAATCAATTATAAACCCGGTTTCACGGGAAAAGATTTTTATTGGCACTCCGATTTTGAAACCTGGCACGTGGAAGATGGTATGCCCAGGATGCGTGCCTTAAGTTGCAATATTACGTTAACCGAAAACAACCCCTTCAACGGTCCCCTGATGCTCATCCCGGGGTCCCATCAATATTACATCTCCTGCGTGGGAGAAACACCGGAGAACCATTATCAATCCTCTTTGAGAAAACAGGATTACGGCGTTCCCGACCCACAGAGCCTGAAAGCGGTGGTGGATGCGGGAGGCATCGTTGCCCCCACTGGACCGTCAGGTTCTGTTATTCTGTTTGACTGCAACATGATGCATGGCTCCAACTCCAACATCTCCCCTTGGCCCCGAAGTAATGTCTTCTTTGTCTATAACAGCATCGAGAATTGTCTTCATGACCCCTTTTATGGATTAACCCCCCGCCCCGAGTTCACTGCCAGCCGAGAATTTTCACCCCTTGAAAATTTCGGGAACCCATCTTCGGAAAATTCAGGATGAAAGCGGGTTTCCGAACGAAACCATTCCAAACCAATCATCTCACTTTTCTTTTTTGCATGGGAGTAATACTTGCATCGATTTTTTTGGGTGGTTGTGATTCTTCACCGGGTGAACGGAAAATCGAAGGAATGCCATCCACCCTAGAGCGATTACGGAAAGAAGGCATTGTCCATCTCGGATACGCAAACGAAGCACCTTACGCATTCTACGACAATCAGAAGGAACGCCTCACGGGAGAAGCCCCTGAAATTGCCCGGGTGGTTCTCGAGCATATGGGAATCGAAAAAATTGAAGGTGTCCTTACTGAGTTCGGCTCTCTTATTCCGGGCCTTAACGCAAGGCGCTTTAATATCATTGCCGCGGGAATGTATATTACTCCGAAACGGTGCCGAGAAATCACCTTTTCCAACCCCACTTACGGAATCGGCGAAGCGTTTATGGTGAAAACGGGAAATCCCCTCAAACTTCATAGTTATAAAGATGTTGCTTCTAATCCTCTTGCTCGTTTAGGTGTGGTTGCGGGAGCCATTGAACTGAAATATGCACTTTCAACCAACGTTCCCCACGAAAGGATTTTTGTTTTGCCCGATGCCCCAAGTGCGGTTGCAGGGATTCGAGCCGGACGCGTGGATGCCTATGCGGGAACGAGCCTCACCATACAGGATCTTCTCCAAAAGGCTGGCGATTCGAATCTCGAAAGGGCCATGCCGTTTAAAGATCCTGTGATGGATGGAAAATCAGTCACCGGTTTTGGTGCTTTCGGTTTTCATAAAGAGGATACGGAGCTTGTCAACGCGTTTAATGAACAGCTCCAGGCATTTATCGGCTCCGAAGAGCATCTGAAACTCGTAGAGGCTTTTGGATTCACCAAAGAAAATCTGCCGGGAGATCAAACCGCTGAAGATTTATGTAAACCCTAAGAAGCTTCGTCATTTGACCTCTGAATTCCTCTGAAAGACTTCAGTTCGTCATTCCCGCGGAGGCGGGAATCCAGGAATCCAAAATCTTTTTTAGTGATTTTTCAATGGCCGGAAGGTCATTGGAACTTTTTAAAACTTTTTTGGAATAACCAATGGTCCCACCCTTTGACCTACTCCCCTCTCTTTTAACCGGTTTAAGTGTCACCCTTCAACTGGCCATGGGGGGATCGATATTAGCGATTTTCGCTGCACTGGTTTCCGGCTTGGCGCGTGTATCAAAAAACAAAATCATCCGTTTTTTAGCTTCCGTCTATGTGGACCTGTTTCGGGGGACATCCGCATTGGTTCAACTGTTTTGGGTCTTTTTTGCACTCCCCATGCTGGGAATCAAACTGGAGGCGATGACCGCTGGAATATTGGTGCTCGGCCTCAACCATGGGGCCTACGGGGCAGAGGTGGTTCGGGGGGCTATTCAGGCTGTACCCCGTGAACAATACGAAGCATCAACCGCTTTGAACTTCACCCCTCTTCAAACCATGTTCCGGGTGATCCTTCCCCAGTCCCTTCTGGCCATGCTGCCGCCTTTTGGTAACCTCCTGATCGAACTTTTGAAAAACACCGCATTGGTCTCCATGATCACATTGAGCGACCTGACCTTTCAGGGGCAAATCCTGAGATCCGCCACACTGCGTTCCGGGGAAGTTTTTTCCTTAATCCTGATTTTATATTTTCTTTTGGCCTTAACCATCACATGGACCATCCGGGGAATAGAGCGAAAACTCGCCGTGGGAAGAGACTATGGGGGAATCCGATGAGCTTTGATTGGGCTTTCGCGTGGAACATCCTGACGGATTTTGGAAAGGCATTTTGGGTAACCCTTCAGGCTACGTTACTGGGGATGACCATTGCGCTTCTGCTGGGCCTCCTCTGGGCAGTCCTCCGCAGGTCACCCAATCGGCTCATCTCAACATCAACCAGCGGGTTGGTGGAATTTATCCGTTCCACCCCCTTGCTGGTCCAGATCTATTTTCTATTTTACGTGGCCCCTAAATTTGGAATCACCCTCTCACCGTTCCTCACGGGGGTGATCGCCCTGGGACTTCATTACAGTTCTTATACCGCAGAGGTGTATCGCGCAGGCATTAACGCCGTTCCCAAGGGCCAATGGGAAGCCGCTATATCTTTGAACTTAACCCCTTTCCGAATGTGGAAAGATATCATTCTCCCACAAGCCATTTCTCCGGTCATCCCAGCCTTGGGAAACTACCTCGTGGCCATGTTTAAGGACACCCCGCTTCTTGCGGCGATTACGGTGTTGGAACTATTGCAAACCGCCAAACTAATTGGCGCGGAGACCTTCCGCTACTTAGAGCCCCTGACTCTGGTCGGACTTTTATTTTTGGGGATCAGTCTGGTATCTTCACAATTGATTCAAAAACTGGAGCTTCGATTTGGAACAGCCGGACAAATCTAAAACCCAATCACAACCCGTCATCCGGATGCGAAATGTATGCAAATCTTTTGGTGGACTGAAAGTGCTCAGGAATCTTGATTTGGAGGTTGAAGCCTTCCAAAAGGTTGCATTGATCGGACCCAGCGGTTCCGGAAAATCTACGATTCTTCGGACTTTAATGGCCATTGAAAAAATTGACACCGGAACCATTGAAATCGAGGGAGAATCCCTCTGGACCATGACTCAAAATGGAAAAGAGGACCCTGTCACCCCCGCCCAATTAAGGAAAATTCGAGGCAAAATGGGAATGGTCTTCCAACAATTTAATCTTTTCCCTCATATGACCGTCCTTAAGAACATTACCGAAGCCCCCACTCATGTCCTTCACCTCTCCTCAGAGCAAGCGGAAGAGAGGGCTTTAAAACTTTTGGATTGGGTAGGACTAAGCGATAAAATAACGGCCTATCCCGACCAGCTTTCCGGTGGCCAAAAGCAACGGGTCGCCATCGCCCGTGCCCTGGCCATGCGACCCAAAATCATGCTTTTTGATGAGGTGACCTCCGCGTTGGACCCCGAATTGGTGGGGGAGGTCTTAAACGTGCTGAGACGACTGGCCCATGAAAGAGAGATGACCATGTTGATTGTCACCCATGAGATGAAATTTGCTCAAGACATTGCCGATCGCGTAATTTTCATGGATGAAGGAAGAATCATCGAAGAGGGAAAACCGGAAACGGTTTTTTCGAATCCCAAAAAAGAACGGACCCGTGAATTCTTAAAAAATATTTTAGAACATTAAAAGGAGAAAGAATTTTCGTCATTCCTGCGCAAGCAGGAATCCAGAAAACACTATTTTTTTTATGGTACATGGGGTTTGAACTTTTTGAATTTACCCCCTTGATCCGAACCGTGATAGAAGGTAGGATATTGAGGTTTAAATCAGACGACAATCTATTATTCCTGTCACAAAAATCCATATAATCCAACAGGCTCTAGCATTTTGGAGAAAAATTATTTGAAAGGAATTTTCCAATGAAAAATGTCATTCACACCCATTACACCCGTTTAGCCAAAAACTACGATGATTTTCTTTACTACTCCCCGGATTTCGTCCGCTCCCTGACTAAAAAAATGATCGAGAAACTCCAGCTTCAGGAGGACGATCAGATGGCCGATATCGGTTGTGGGACGGGCATGTATTCTTTGGATATTCTCAAACAGGTTTCACTTAAAAAACCGATCATCTGCGTGGATCCTTTTCAAGGAATGCTGGACGGGATTTCCAAAGAAGCCCCGATCACACGCATTTGTATGGATGCCCTTTCATTTTCAAGGCAACCCGGAAGCTATGATAAAATTTTAATCAAAGAGACCATTCACCACGTCACAGAAAAAAAAGAGTTTTTCTTAAATCTATACCAGCGGTTGAACCCAAACGGAATCTTATTATTGGTCCACGTCCCCCCGAAAGTGCAATACCCCCTCTTTCAAACAGCCTTGGCCCGATGCGAGAATTGGCATGCGGACCCCGATGATCTCGAAAGAGGCATGAAAGAAGGCGGGTTTCAAGTGGAACGGGATATTCTGGATTTTCCCCATTCCATCCCCAAGGAGAAATATTTCAAAATGGTCGAGGGGTGCTATATGTCCGTGCTCACAAGCTTCGAGGAAGAGGAAATTCAGGAAGGATTGAAAGAGATGGAAGAAACCTATAAGGATCAGTCGACCCTCAAATTTATCGATCATTTTGATTACATCACAGGGGAAAAAGTCTAAAGAAAAAAATGGAACCGATTCAATTAAATAATTCCGAGCAGATTCAGCAATTTTTGAGCAAAATCGTTTTAAAGGGATCGGGCTTTTGCACCGATTGCCTGTTAGCCGATGTGATCGAGGTCGGTATCACCTACCCGGATTTTTTCAAGGCTCACGGAGAAGACCCCGATGCCCAGTACGATGGACATTCTCCGGCCTGGAGCACCTATCACATTCGGCAGGGGAAAAAAGTTTTTATGGTTTATGGCGGGGATGGAAAACCCCGGCGGACCCAATTTACGGAAACGCCGTAGGGAAAAGCGTTTCTTTTTAAGGCCGAAAACCTTTTTCTGGATTCCCGCTTCTGCGGGAATAACGGCTTAAATATCTTCTACCCCACCTGGCCTCCCCTTATAAAGGGGAGGAAAAAGCAAAAAAATCCAAGTTCTTACCTTTAGAAAGCGGGCGCCACAAAATCATTTGGGAATGACGAAGACCTTCTGGATTTCCGCTCCCCGCTTAAACCATACGGGGACAAGTTTCGCGGGAATGACGGCCTTAATTTTTTCTCGTATTTCTAAGACACGACACTAGGCGGTGGCGACGCGGTCCCGGGAAACGCTCACACGGTTTCTTCCTCTTTCTTTAGAAAGATAAAGGGCCCGATCGGCCTTTTCAATCAGATCGGTGGGATTATCGGCATTGGAAGGAAAAGTGGCCAGACCCAGGCTGATGGTCAGTTGTCCCCCTGGCAAAATCTTTTCACCCTCAAAAACATGATTTTCCATGGTCCGGCGAAGACGCTCGGCAAGGAACCGGGCCTTGAGTTTTTGGGTTTCCGGCATAATGATCGCAAACTCCTCTCCTCCATACCGCGCAGGAATATCCACCTCCCGGCTGATCATCCGAAGGAAAGAGCCTACCTTTTTCAGAACCTCATTTCCCTTTAAATGCCCGAAATGGTCGTTATAGGTTTTAAAATGATCAATATCGATCATGAGAAGAGTTAATTTCCGGTTATACCGCTTGGCACGGTTAATTTCCAAGTGAAGCTGCTGCAAAAAATGCCGGTGATTGTAAAGCTCGGTCAATTCATCTGTGATCGCCAGATGCCGGGCATTTTCAAGGTTTCGGGTTTTTTCAATGGTCATGGCGGCAATGGTAGACAACAGCCCCAAAAGGAAGACCTCCCGGGTGGAAAAATCCCGGACCTTAAAATCGTTCACATAGAGGATGCCGATAATTCTTCCCTCGGCGGCCAGGGTCACCGCAATCAATGATCGAATCTTTTCATTGACCATCATTGGGTTATCAAAATTTGGAAACTTTTGAATATCTGGGATGGCCAGAGGGGGTTTTTGGTTCAGAATGGTGCTGGTAAGCCCTCCTTTTCGGACCTTCCATTTTTGTTTCCTTGAAAAGGCTTTGCTAAATCCTCTTGCCGCGGCAAAATACATCTCCCCGCTTTTTTCATCAAAAAGGGCTAGATTTCCCGCAGGACATCCGATAAGCCGCAATGCATAATCCACTATGGTCGTATATAATTTCCCGATATTTTCACTGGCGGTCAGTTTGACTCCCAAACTGTAGAGAGATTGATATTCGGCCAGCAACCGCTCCGCCTCTTCTTTTTCCCGGATCCGATCATCAATGATCTTCCACATCAACTGCGCACTGAGCCCCCCGATGACCTCCACCCCCGAATTGGCATAGCGTTTTAAAGCCAACCGCATGGAATTATCCCCAGTTACATCAATGACCAGATGCGGTTTTTGATGGTTAAAAAGCTGTTCAAAACGGGTGGTGGTATAGATCCCGAACTCCTTTGCAATTTGAATCCCTGGGGCTTTTCGGTTTTGATCGGCTACGCCTGTTATTGTCACATGGGGGTTCCCGTGCAGTACATTGAGAAGGGCCGTCCCTCCCTTTCCTCCCCCAACAATGGCCACCTGAATCATTTCACCTCCTTTTGCTCAGAAGGTACCGTTGTCTGAACCATTTTTTTAAGTTCATCTAATTTATTTAAGGCTTGAAGGGGTGTCATTTTTAAAACGTCTATTTGTTGAAACGCCTCCATCAAACGGGAAAACGATTCTCTTTCAAAGGTGGTATCCATGTCTTCGTTAAAAAGGTCTTTTTGGGGAACAAGTGTTTCCTCGTTTTTTTGTTGGTGATGGAGTCTACCCTGAAATTGAATTTCTCCTTTTTCCAGGTTTTCCAAAATTTCTTTGGCCCGCTGTATGACCCCTTGAGGAAGACCTGCCAAGCGGGCCACCTGAATGCCGTAACTTTTATCCGATCCCCCGGCTTTGATTTTCCGAAGAAAAATGATCTCCTCGTTCCATTCTCGAACCAAGCTGTTGTAATTTTGGACACCCGAATGGGTGACGGCCAGGTCCATCAATTCATGGTAGTGTGTTGCAAATAACGTCCGGGCGCCCAAATTCGGGGCCTTTAAAATATGCTCTGCCACCGCCCAAGCAATACTCAACCCATCAAATGTGCTGGTTCCCCGGCCCACCTCATCCAGAAGAATCAAGCTTCGCGGGGTGGCATTGTGCAAAATATTGGCTGTTTCGTTCATTTCTAACATAAAAGTACTTTGCCCTGCCACCAAATTATCCGAGGCACCCACCCGTGTGAAAATCCGGTCAACCATTCCGATGGTTGCGGATTTAGCGGGAACAAAGCTCCCCATCTGGGCCATGATTGCTATCAGCGCAACCTGCCTCATATAGGTGGATTTCCCCGCCATGTTGGGCCCCGTAATAATCAACAAGCGATGCCCTTCTCCATCCAAATAGGTATCATTGGGAACAAAACCCCGGTCCGAAATAAATTGCTCAAGTACCGGGTGCCGCCCATCGGCTATATCGATGACCCTTTCCAGGGTCACCACCGGTTTAACATAGTGATTTCGATTGGCCGCTTCCCCCAAAGAAGACAATACATCAATTTGGGCCACCACCTGGGCCATGGCCTGAACCCGTGAGGTTTCTTGTACCACCTTCCGACGAATATCCTGAAAGAGGTCCAATTCCAAAGCCTGAATCTTCTCCTCTGCACCCAAAACCTTTCCCTCAAGTTCCTTCAGCTTCGGAGTAAAAAATCGTTCCGCATTGACCAGGGTCTGTTTTCGAATAAAATCGGGGGGCACTTTAGAAAGATGGGATTTGGTCACTTCGATATAATACCCAAAAACCTGATTGTAACGGACCTTTAACGATTCAATTCCGCTCCTTTTTCGCTCCTCCCGCTCCATTTGAGCAATCCAATTTTTCCCTTCTCGGGCAACCGTTCGCAATTCATCCAAACCTTCATGAAAACCATCCCGAATCAATCCCCCATCTTTGACGGATACAGGGGGGGACTCTTGAATCGCTTTGTCAATGCAGAGGGCAACAGCCTCCAAACTGTCCCAATGTTTTAAAAAGGACCGAAGCAGGGGGGCTTTGGCGTCTTGAAGGGTTTGATACAGGTCAGGAAGTTTCTTTAAAGACGTTTTCAATGCCACCAGGTCACGTGCATTTCCCAATTCCAAACTGATCCGGCTGATCAACCGTTCCATATCGGAAATCTCAGCGAGAGCCTTTCGCACCTCATGACGAAGAGGCATTTCGTTTACAAATTCTTCCACCGCCCCCTGGCGCTTTTCAACCTCTTCAATATCCACCAAAGGATGAAGAACCCAGTCCCTCAAAGCCCTGGCTCCCATGGCGGTAAGGCTAAAATCCAAAACACTCAGAAGAGCATTTTCTTTTTTTCCCTCCATTAAACTCCGAACCAATTCCAAATTGCGCTGGGTGAGAGAATCCAAGATCATATGAGAATCGGGGCGGTACACACTAAGGCCGTGTATATGATTCAAGGAGGGAAGACAAATCTCTTGAAGATACTGCAACAGGGACCCGGCGGCTGAAATTCCAAATGAAAACCCCTGGCATCCAAAACCATCCAAGGAATGAACCTTAAAATGCTCCAAGAGGCGCCGATGGGATTGATCCGACCCGAAATAAATTTCTTTTCTTAGATTGACACGAACACCGGATGAAAAATTCTGGATCAGGGATTTAAGATCAGGGGGTGCCGTTTCCGATATTAACACTTCGGAAGGGGCCAATCGTCCCAATTCATTTTCCAAACCGAACCGGGCTTTGGGTCCCTCAAATTGGGTTAACCGAAAATATCCCGTTGAAAGATCCAGAAAAGATAGGCCATAAGCTTGGGGACCAACCGCAATCGCAGCAAGGAAATTATTTTCTCCTTGATTAAGGAGATCATCTTCCAAGAGGGTTCCCGGGGTCACCACCCGAACCACTTCCCGCCGGACAATCCCCCTGCCGGTTTGAGTATCCTCCATTTGTTCACAGATGGCCACGTTTTGCCCGGCGCGAATGAGTTTGGCCACATAACCGTTGGCGGAATGGTACGGAACCCCGCACATGGGGATTTGGTTCTCCTTATTTTTATCTCGAGAGGTTAGGGTAATTCCCAATATTTTTGAGGCAAGGACGGCATCATCAGAAAACATTTCATAGAAATCTCCCAAACGAAAAAAGAGAATCGCCTGTTGATAACGGTCTTTAATTTCCTGGTATTGACGCATCAAAGGTGTAGTGTCGGCCATACAATTTCCTTTAGGAGGGCAGTCCTAGAGGGCCTCCCCATCTCTAAAATTCTTGGGTCTCTTCATCAAAAAAGGATTCTCCCTTCTTCTCAGATTTAGAGATGGAATGACGCTGGTTGAGCTCCGTTTCCAACCGTTGAAGTGTCCGTTCATGGCGTCGGATCCGGATGCGATTTTTGACCCATTCGGGCAACAGTAAAATAACGGTCATCATCATCCCAAAGAAAAATACCCCAAGAATGACCAAATAAACAGGAAAAGGGGAACTTTCGTAACCAAAGAAATAGTGGAAGGTGATCGTTTTCTCCAGATTTTTGATCGCAAACGTAAATATGACAATAACGAAAATTAAAACGAAAACAAAACGAACCATCATTTCCTTTTCTTCCCATTTTTTTTAAAAAAAGGAAGTAATGTTTTAAAGGTGGCCGTAAGATGCTGAGGAATGACCCTTGATTCAGCCAAAACTGGCATAAAGTTGGTATCCCCGTTCCACCTCGGAACAATATGAACATGGACATGAGATTTGATCCCCGCTCCCGCCACCTTCCCCACGTTAACTCCGATATTAAACCCCTCCGGGGAAATGGCCTTTCGAAGCGCCTGAGTGGATCGGTTGGTGGTCTGCACTAAATCCAACAGTTCTGGGTCTTTTAATTTTTCAAGCCGGTCAACATGCCGGTAGGGGGAAACCAGCAGGTGGGAATTGTTGTAGGGATAGACATTCATCATGACATAGGAGTAAGTGGATCGGAAAAGAATAAAAGTTTTCGGGTCCTGGTTTGCCTTTGGTTTAGTGCAAAAAATGCACCCCTTGGGTTTGCTCTGCTGAATATAGGCCATTCGCCATGGCGCCCAAAGCTTTTTCACGATCCCCTTTTTAACCTGCGTTTCCGGGCTGAACAGACAACCCCAATTCTTTCATGATCTGCTGCATATCATCCCATACCTTTCGTTTTTCATTTGGATTGCGAAGAAGATAAGCGGGATGAAAAGTCGCCATCACTTTTATTCCTTCATAGAGGTGAAATTTTCCTCTGAGCTGTGAAATTTTTAAATTAGTTTTTAATAGGGTTTGGGCCGCAAAAGTTCCCAACGCACATACCACTTGTGGCTGAATAGCCACAACCTGTTTGTGGAGGAAAGGTTCACAGCTGGAGATTTCATCCGGTTCGGGATTACGGTTATTGGGAGGCCGGCATTTGACAATGTTGGCGATATACACGTCACTCCGCTTGAGTCCCATGGCCCCGATGATGCGTGTGAGGAGCTGTCCTGCTTTTCCCACAAAGGGCTCCCCTTGGACATCTTCTTCATACCCAGGCCCTTCTCCCACAAACATCAGTTGTGCATCCGGATTTCCAACGCCAAACACGATCTGGGTTCGGGTTGAATGAAGTTTGCACCGGGTACAATCCCCCAACTCTTCACGAATGGCCTTTAAAGGGTCTTCGGGGTTGAGGGGATGTTCATCATTTTCAAATATGACTTCTTCAATCCCAAGGTCTCTTTGATAATGCAGAAACTCCTGAGCATCCATGACCAATTGTCGAAAGGTTTCTTGGAGGGAAGGTGGGTCAGGCATCGGACTCCTTCTTCAGTGTTTCTTGATCCTTCCCCACCCAACGGCCCGTTAAACGCAAATAGGTCTCCCCCATTGGTTCAACCCGAAGTGTTCGTTCTTCACTGGAGGGAATTAGAAACCGTATCAGCATTTTCTCCGAAGGGAGGAAGGGAAGGGCACGCTCACCCCATTCAATGACCGTCACCCAGTCCTCCACGAAATAGTCCACCAATCCCAAGGCCTCGATGGCTTCTATCTTCTCAAGACGGAAAAGATCCACATGGGCCAGGTTTTGGCGCCCCGTATGTTCATGAATGAGAGTAAAGGTGGGACTGGTGATTTCTTCCTGAGAAATATCCAACCCCATGGCCAAACCTTTTACAAAACAGGTTTTTCCAGCCCCAAGATCTCCAATCAGACCAATGACCTCCCCTCCCTCCAAAAGTTCGCCCAACAGGTAGCCCAACCGTTGAGTTTCTTTTTGACTGGTGGTGGTGAAACTGGCAATCGGGGTTTCATCAGGCATGGGCTTCTTGGGTTCCTTCCTTGGAACTTTAAAAACGTGAATCAGAAATAAAAACCGCGGGCCTCCGGCATTTAAAAAATCATGCCCCAGAACTATTCCAAATCTCTGAGGGCCGCCGGCAACTGTTCAATTAAATCTCGCGTAATCAACCCCCGGGTCCCTTTTTCCTTCAATGCAAAATCCCCCGCTAAACCATGGATAAATGTCCCCGCAATGGCCGAATCCAATGGAGAAAGACCCTGGGCTAAAAACCCTGCAATCACCCCTGTGAGGGCATCACCTATCCCCGCAGTAGCCATCCCGGGATTTCCAGTTGGATTTAAATAGGTCTCCCCATGAGGATCTGCAACCAGTGTTTTGGCCCCTTTTAGAACCACCCATTGCCCGCACGTTTGGGCCAGTTTCCGAACTGACCCAAGGCGATCCTTTTCAACCTCACTTGAAGTGATTCCCAATAACCGCCCCATTTCTCCGGGATGAGGGGTGAGAATGATGGGAACCTGACATCGCTTCAGAATTCCAAGATGACCGGACAGGGCATTGAGTGCATCTGCATCCAGAACAGTGGGAACGGTTAATTGAGGTAAAATTCGTTGGATCAGTTCTTGTGTCTCGGGGTGCGTCGAAATTCCCGGACCCAGGGCCAGCGCGCGCTTTCCCTTCAGAAGGGATAGGATGGGTTCCTCCGCTTTGGTGGAAAAAGTTTGTTTTTGTGTTTCCGGCAAGGGATGGCTCATCACTTCCAATAGTTGAGCCGCCACAATAGAATGGATACTGGCGGGAGTGGCTAAGGTCACTAGCCCTGCCCCGGATCGCATTGCCGCCAAACTCGTTAAAATCGAAGCCCCGGTCGTGTTCCGCGCACCCGCTACTACGGCCACATGCCCAAAGAGACCTTTGTGACTCTTCATCGGCCGCTTGGGCAAAAGAGATTCAACCTGATCCCGAGTAATCACATGAAAAGAGCTGTTAACCTGTTCAAGTACCGACGGAGGAATCCCAATATCAACGATCGTCAAATCCCCGACATATTCCGCCCCCGGGAAAAAATAGCATCCCTGCTTCGGAAGTCCCATGGTTGCCGTAACCCATGCTTTCATGGCGACCCCCAAAACGTGACCTGAATCGGAATGAATTCCCGAAGGAATATCAATCGCCACTACCGGTAGATTTAAACTGTTAATGAAACGAACCAACTGAGCCACGAGCCCTTCCAGAGGAGAAGAAAGGCCTGTTCCGAAAAGCGCATCAATAATCAAATGACTCTCGGCAAGATCTTTTTTGACGGTCCTAAGATTTCCCGGGGTTACGGTAAAAATTTGTCCTCCCCATTTTTCAAAAAGAGAGAGATTGACTTTCGCATCCCCTTTAATTTGTTTGGGGTCAACGGCTAAGAAAACCTTTGGAATTGCCCCCATTTTCAGGAGATGTCGTGCCACCACATAACCGTCCCCCCCGTTGTTTCCCTTCCCAGCGACAATTGAAACAACTTTTTGAGAACAGGCCCCAAACCGTTTTTCGATTTCATGTAGGACCCCCAAACCGGCATGTTCCATAAGAAGAAGGCTCGGAACCCCGGCTTCTTCAATGGCTCGTTGATCCACCTCTCTCATCATTTTTCCTGTTACAATTTTCATTAAAATCCTAACGGAAACGTTTTAGGCCCGCCCTGTCAGAATGACCTGGCCAATGGAATATTCCGCTTCATGGGTTATGGAAACGTGAATTTGGGCTACATTCTTTTCCCTTAACAACTCCTGGACCCGGCCGGTTACTTTTACCTCCGGCCTCCCCTGGCCATTATTCAAAATTTCAATGTCAGCCCACCGGGTTCCTTTGCTGAACCCTGTTCCCATCGCTTTGAGCAAAGCCTCTTTCACCGCAAACCGACCGGAAAGATGCGGGTAAGGAAGAACAAATCCAAACGCATAATCCCGTTCCAGCGGGGTAAAAATTCTTTTTAGAAAACGATCTTTCCAGCGCTCAACCGCAGTTTTAATCCGTTCATTTTTTACCAAATCAATTCCGATTCCTACAATCATTAATTTTCCGTTTTTACAAAACGCCCCTCTGAAATGAGGGCTTTCATCTCCCGAACCGCTTGTTCCATCCCCACCAAAACGGCCCGTGAAACAATACTGTGCCCGATATTAAACTCCGAAATTTCGGGAATGGAAACCAACCGCTTAATGTTCCTGTAATTAAGGCCGTGGCCCGCATTGATGCCTAGCCCTAACTTAGAGGCTAGCCGGGTGGTATGGATAATCTGCCCCACCTCACGATCTTGTTCCTGGGGACGGGTCGCATTGGCAAAAGGTCCCGTATGAATTTCAATATAATCCCCATGAAGTTTATGAGCTGCTTTAACCTGGTCCAGGTTCGGATCGATAAAAAGGCTGACGATGATCCCCCCATCATGAAGAAGGGAAACCACTTCTTTGAGTTTTTCCCGGTGAGCTGCCACATCCAACCCACCCTCCGTCGTAAGCTCCGCACGTCGCTCGGGAACAAGGGTTACCATATCAGGCTTAATTTCAAGCGCTTTCTTGACCATCTCATCGGTGGGGGCAATTTCAAGATCTAGCTTGGTTTGAACAATTTCCCGTAAATAAAAAAGGTCACGATCCTGAACGTGCCGCCGATCTTCTCGAAGGTGCACCACAATTCCATCAGCCCCGCCCAGCTCTGCCAAAAGTGAGGCCAGAAGGGGCTCGGGTTCTTTCCCACCCCTGGCTTGGCGGAGGGTTGCAACATGGTCCACGTTGACCCCTAAAAGTGCCAAAATCGATCTCCTTTTCTGGTTGAAATGTTAGAAATTAAAAAGAGAGAATTGTCCCGCTACGCCTTAAAGAGCGCCCTGTACCGTTCCGAGCGGGCTCCGGCTCCGTACCCTTTATAAGAATTAAAGGCAATACAGTTAGAACGGGACTAGATTATGTCAAAAACACGAGAAATCGGTCAAGGAAATTTTGGCGAAATAAAAAAAAGGTTTTGGAAGGGGTTTATCGGGAAGAAAATTTCTTCTGAATTTTCTGGTCGGAAATCAATCTTAAATGGCGGGAGTTCTTTTGACGGTTCCTTACTTCTCCGATAATATTTCCAAGAAAAATAGCCCCAATGTCAAAAGGACGGCGCCCATAGTTCAATCGGGCTTTTCGGATGAGGTCCAGGAAATTATTGCCCCGTTCCATAATTCGACGCTCAATTACGCGGCCAATTTCCCTAATTTCTCCTGTTTGATAATTTTTGTGCAATACAGTCCATTCTTTCATATCATTTCTCCGGATAAAAGAAGCATAACATCTCTATTATACCAATTCCAAAACCGGGCTGCCAGTGACCAGTAAGACTTTGTTTTAATTGTCATATTTTGTCATAATGGTTTGACAATTGTCTGTTATTTCTTTATTATGAATCGGTTATGCAAAACCCGGCCTTTTTTTTATTGGGAACAGGGAACCCCAAAGGCAGCGCATCATGTTGTAAAAGCAAAACAAGTCGAGTTTTTAGCTGATGGAACCTTTTGAAAAAATAAATCGCCTTCCTCCCTACGTGTTTAGCATTGTAAACAGTATGAAAATCGAGTCGCGTCAGCGGGGAGAGGATATAATCGATTTTGGAATGGGAAATCCCGACCTTCCCACTCCTCCTCATGTGGTGGATAAATTAATCGAAGCGGTTCAAAATCCCAAGAACCATCGCTACTCCGCTTCCAGGGGCATTCAAAAATTAAGAATGGCGATAGTGAATTGGTATCAACGGAACTACGGGGTCTCCTTAGATCCTGAGACTGAGGTAATCGTCACCATTGGTTCAAAAGAAGGCATTTCCCATTTGGTTCTCGCAGCGATTGGTCCCGGGGATGTGGTGTTAACCCCCAGCCCAACCTATCCGATTCATACCTATAGCGTGATCATTTCCGGAGGACAGGTCCGGAGCATTCCTCTCAGTGCGGACCGGGATTTTTTCGAAGATATGACCCAGGCTTACAATGAGGCTTGGCCCAGGCCCAAAATGCTCATCATCAATTTTCCCCATAACCCTACTACCCAGGTTGTAGATGAAGGGTTTTTCAAAAAAATTGTGGATTTTGCTCAACAGAATAACATGATGGTGATCCATGATCTTGCCTACGCAGATTTGGTTTTTGATGGTTATAAAGCTCCCAGTTTCCTGCAGGTTCCAGGAGCGAAAGATATTGGCGTTGAATTTTTTACTCTGTCCAAAAGTTATAGCATGCCGGGATGGCGCGTGGGTTTTTGCGTTGGAAACAAGGAAATGATCGGGGCCCTTTCCAAAATTAAAAGCTATTTGGATTACGGAATTTTTCAGCCCATTCAAATTGCAAGCATTATCGCTTTAAACGGCCCCCAACACTGTGTTCAGGAGGTGGTGGAAATCTATCGAAACCGCAGAGACGTATTGGTCCAAGGACTAAACCGGATCGGATGGAAAGTGGAAAAACCCCGGGCCACCATGTTTGTCTGGGCAAAAATTCCGGAACCCTTTCGGGAAATGGGTTCTTTGGAATTTTCCAAACGCCTTTTAACTGAAGCCAGAGTGGCCGTCTCTCCGGGGATCGGTTTTGGAGCCAGTGGAGACGATTCGGTACGGTTTGCTTTGGTTGAAAATGAACACCGCACCCGCCAGGCAATCCAAGGGATCAAAAACATTCTCAAAAAGGGACCCTCATGAGTATCCGGAACCTTCACAAACCCAAACCGATTATGGTCGGAATCATCGGCTTAGGCACTGTGGGAACGGGAGTGGTCCGAATCCTTCAAGACAATCATGACGTGATCGAAAAACGCCTAGGGACTTCCTTAGAGATCAAAAAAATTTCAGATTTGGATGTGGAACGTGATCGAGGCCTAACCCTCGCCCCTGGAATACTGATTCCTGATGCCCAAACCATTTTAAATGATCCCGAAATCGAAATCGTCGTGGAATTAATTGGAGGTCATCACCCAGCCCGTGAATTCATTTTAGAGGCGCTCAAAAAAGGAAAACATGTGGTCACTGCTAATAAAGCCCTATTGGCTGAATGCGGGGAAGACCTTTTTCAAGCCGCCGAGGAAGCAGGTGTAGATCTTTTTTTTGAAGCCAGCGTGGGGGGAGGTATTCCCATAATCAGGATTTTGAAAGAGGGGTTAAGCGCCAACCGGATCGAGTCCATCTTTGGCATTATTAATGGGACCGCCAATTTCATTCTGACCAAAATGTCAGAGGAGGAAAAAAGTTTTGAGCAGTGCTTAGCAGAGGCACAGCAGCTCGGTTTTGCCGAGGCGGACCCTACCCTGGATATAGAAGGAATCGATTCGGCCCACAAATTGGCCATATTGGTAATGCTGGCATTTGGAACCCCCGTCTCACTTTCTGAGATTTATACCGAGGGCATTTCAAAGGTTTCCGCCATCGATATCGAATTTGCCAAGGAGTTTGGGTATGTCATTAAACTGCTTGCTATTGCAAAAGGAGGAATCAATACGGTAGAAGCCAGAGTCCATCCCACCATGGTTCCCAAAAACTACCTGATTGCAACGGTGGGAGGGGCTTATAATGCCGTATATGTCCAGGGAGACGCCGTGGGGAAAACCCTATTTTACGGGCGGGGAGCAGGGGATCTCCCGACAGGAAGTGCAGTGGTCAGTGACATGATGGAAATCGGAAGAAATATCCTGAAAGGGGCCGCCGGTAGACTTCCGGCTACCTCCTATCCTCTTAAACAAAGACGGGTGTTGAAAATTAAACCCATTGAGCAGATCGAAAGTCTTTATTATCTTCGGTTTATGGCTCAGGATCAGCCCAGGGTTTTGTCCAAAATTTCCGGTATCCTGGGGGACCACTCTATCAGTATATCTTCCGTTCTCCAAAAAGGGAGAAAAAAGAATGGGGCCGTCCCGGTCGTGATGATGACCCACCGGGCCCAGGAAAAAAATGTGCAGTTGGCTTTGAAAGAAATTCAAAACATGTCCCAAGTTCTTAATGAAACCGTTCTCATTCGAGTGGAAGGGGAAGAGGAATAAAGAATGGACCAACAACCTCGAAAAAAAAACTGGCAGGGGGTCATCCGGGAATATGCCCCCTATCTCCCGATCAGTGAACAAACACCCATTGTGACACTGTTGGAGGGAAACACCCCCTTATTTCGAGCCAAAAGACTGGCCCAGGTCATTGCGCCCACCGTTGAATTGTATCTTAAATTCGAAGGAATGAACCCCTCAGGATCTTTTAAAGACCGAGGGATGACTCTAGCCATCTCAAAAGCGGTGGAAGCGGGCTCCAAAACCGTCATCTGTGCTTCCACTGGAAACACATCGGCATCCGCTGCAGCGTATAGTGCCCATGCAGGTCTTGAAACCTTTGTTTTAATTCCCGAGGGAAAAATCGCCATGGGAAAACTGGCCCAAGCCATCATCCATGGTGCCACGGTGATTCAAGTGGAAGGTAATTTTGACCAAGCACTCAGTATTGTGAAGCAATTGTCCACTGATTTTTCCATTACTTTGGTCAATTCCATTAACCCCCATCGCCTCGAGGGCCAGAAAACCGCCGCCTTTGAGGTTTGTGATGCTTTGGGGGAAGCGCCTGAATTTCATTTTTTGCCCGTTGGAAATGCAGGAAACATTACCGCTTACTGGAAAGGTTATCAAGATTACCGCAGGCATAATAAAATTACCCGGTTTCCAAAAATGATGGGTTTTCAAGCAGAAGGAGCCGCTCCCATTGTGTTAGGAAGAGTGGTCGAAAATCCCAAAACGGTTGCAACCGCCATTCGAATCGGCAATCCCGCCAGTTGGAAAAGCGCCTTGAAGGCAAGAGATGAATCAGGGGGAATAATTGATCGGATTTCCGATGAGGAGATACTGGAGGCTTACCAAAAGGTGGCCAGTTTGGAGGGAATATTCTGCGAACCGGCATCCGCCGCATCCGTTGCCGGTTTGGCCAAATGGTATCAAAAGGGTCAACTCCAAGAAGGAGGGATTGTGGTCTGCACACTGACAGGCCATGGATTGAAAGATGCGGGAATAGCCCTGGAGGTTTCTCAAAAACCCATTTCCGTAAAAGCGGACTTCCAGGAAGTGGCCAAGGTAATGGGTCTTTAAAGTTATGAGCTTGATCGTTCAAAAATATGGAGGAACCTCCGTGGGAAGCGTTGAGCGGATACAAAGAATCGCTAAACGGGTTGCGGCAACTCGAGATCAAGGCCACCGAATAGTGGTTGTGGTCTCCGCCATGGGAGGGGAGACCGACCGTCTCATTCAACTGGCACATCAGGTGTGTGAAGCCCCCAACGAACGGGAAATGGACATGCTCCTTTCCACCGGTGAGCGGGTGACCATTGCCCTGTTGAGTATGGCCCTTCAGCAACTGAAAGTACCTGCCTGCTCCTTTACCGGCCGCCAGGTGGGAATTTTTACCGACAGCGTTCATACAAAGGCAAGAATTGAAAAAATCTCTGCGGATCGGCTGAATGAAGCCCTTGAGGAAGGTGTGATTCCTGTCGTCGCCGGGTTTCAGGGCATTAATCAAAAATCAGACGTCACCACCCTTGGACGAGGAGGATCCGACACCACCGCGGTGGCGTTGGCGGCAGCCCTGAAGGCGGACTTCTGCGATATTTTTACAGATGTGGATGGGGTTTTTACCACCGATCCCAATATCGTTCCTTCCGCGCGAAAGCTCCACAAGATTTCCTATGAGGAGATGTTAGAGATGGCCTCCTTAGGGGCAAAAGTACTCAATACCCGTTCGGTGGGGTTTGCCATGATCTACCAGGTCCCTGTGAGGGTTCGTTCCAGTTTTAACGATAACCCCGGAACCTTGGTCACAAAGGAGGACCTTGAAATGGAACAAGTGGTCGTCTCAGGTATCACCTATGATAAAAACCAAGCGAAAATCACAATTCCCGCCGTGCCGGATAAACCCGGAATTGCTTCACGGATTTTCTCTGCGATAGCCGACTACAACATCATTGTGGATACCATTATTCAAAACATCAGCCACGACGGTCTCACCGATATCTCTTTCACCGTTCCACGGGATGATGCAAAAAAAGCAGGGGAACTCGTTTCAAAAATCACAAAGGAAATCGGGGCAAAGGAAGTCCAGATCAAAGAAGACGTGGCCAACGTTTCCATTATCGGTGTGGGGATGCGGTCCCACTCAGGGGTCGCGGCAAAAATGTTTTCTTCTCTGGCCCAGGAAGGGATCAATATTCTCATGATCAGCACCTCCGAGATAAAAATCTCCTGTGTGATTGATGCGCGGTACGCGGAATTGGCGGTGAGGACCTTACACGATGCCTTTGAACTTGGGAAAAAATAAACAGAAGGTTAAAGGAACCCCAATGCCTTTGATTGATATTTACGACACTACTTTAAGAGATGGTGCTCAGGCAGAGGATGTCTCCTTTTCGGTGGAAGACAAATTAAGAGTCACCCAGAAATTGGATGAACTGGGGGTTCCCTACATTGAAGGAGGATGGCCGGGGGCCAACCCAAAAGATGTCAAATATTTTCAGGAGGTCCGGAAACTTAACCTGAAAAATGCAAAAGTCGTGGCCTTTGGCTCCACCCGCAAAGGAGACTCCAAAGTCGGTAAGGATTCAAATATTAAAGAACTGGTGGCGGCCGGGACCGAGATTGTCACCATATTTGGAAAAAGCTGGGATCTCCACGCCAGGGAAATTTTAAGGGTATCATTGAAAAAAAACCTGGAACTGATTGAAGATTCCGTTGCCTATCTGATTTCTAAAGGTAAAAGGGTATTCTACGACGCGGAACACTTTTTTGACGGATTTAGGGCAAACCCGGAATATGCCATCAAAACCCTTGAAAAAGCCCAAGAGGCTGGAGCGGAATGTATCATCTTATGCGACACCAAGGGGGGAACCATGCCTTGGGAGTTGAGGACCGCCTTCGGTCAAGTCAGAAGGGAAATCAGTATCCCCCTTGGGATTCATGCACACAATGATTCAGAAATGGCAGTGGCCAACTCGCTGATCGCGGTGGAGTTAGGCGCGACACAGGTTCAAGGCACCATCAATGGTTTTGGAGAACGGTGTGGGAACGCCAACCTTTGCTCGGTCATTCCCAATTTGCAGTTCAAAATGGGCATTGAATGCCTTTCAAAAGAGCGCCTTCAAAACCTTTTGGGAACCTCCCGATTCGTGAGCGAAATTGCCAATCTTTCCCCCAACAAGCATCAGCCTTATGTTGGTGAATCGGCTTTTGCCCACAAGGGAGGAGTCCACGTTCACGCCGTTCAAAAAAACCCGGAGACCTATGAGCATATCCCCCCCGGCAATGTGGGAAACCGGCAGCGCATCCTGGTTTCCGATTACGCCGGGCGAAGCAATCTATTAATTAAAGCAAAAGATTACGGCATTCGCATGAAAAAAAAGGACCCCAAACTCCAGGAGGTACTGAAAACCCTCAAGGAATTAGAAGAAATGGGGTTCCAATTCGAGGGGGCCGAGGGTTCATTTGAGCTTCTCATGAGAAAAGCTAAGGGAACCTATAAACGGTTCTTTGACCTGGTGGGGTTTCGGGTCATTGTGGAGAAAAGGAAGGAAGGGGAAAATCCCATTTCAGAGGCCACCATCATGGTAAAGGTAAAGGGAGAAATTGAGCACACAGCCGCCGTGGGGGACGGCCCTGTGAATGCGCTGGATCATGCCTTAAGACGGGCTTTGGAGAAATTCTATCCCTCTCTCAAATCCGTTCGCCTGCTGGACTATAAAGTTCGCGTTCTGGCTGCAAACCAGGGAACGGCATCGAAAGTTCGGGTTCTTATCGAATCAGGAGACCAGCATCGGAAATGGGAAACCGTGGGGGTATCGGAAAACATTATTGAAGCCAGCTGGCAGGCTTTGGTAGACAGTATTGAATATAAACTTCTAAAAGAAGAATCCTAGAAGGTTACCTTTAGCAGCGATTCTAAAACTGCTTGACATTAATGACAACCTATTGTATTTTAAACCCAATTTCTTGCTTTGAGACCGATTCCACCGGGAGGAAAGGATGAGGAAATCCGATATTGCAAATGACGTATATGAGAAAGTGGGAATATCGAAAAAAGAAGCCGCAGATATTGTTGAGATCATACTCAATACGATCAAATCGGTACTCCAACAGGGTGAGACTGTAAAGATAGCTGGTTTTGGAAATTTCGTAGTAAGAAAGAAAAGAGCCAGAAAAGGAAGGAATCCGAAGACGGGGGAAGAAATCGGAATTACGCCCCGAAAAGTCGTTACCTTCCGGCCAAGCCAGGTCTTTAAAAAATTTGTAAACCCGTAAGTTCCTTTTCCCGTTTATCGGAACGTGTGTTATGGATCGGGTTTACCTCTACCCTAATGGGTTCATCTCCATACGGGAAAAAGAGAAGCTAAGGTCCAATCCGCTGGAAAGAAAAAGGCAAACGGGTGGACCTAATACAGTGGCGATGAACCTGAACCTTGTGGTTTTTATCGGAATTCACTGATCGGATCTTGGATTCAATTCAAGAGATGCTCATACACGAAGGAAAAACACAAACCGAAAAGGTTTTCTTTAAGATCGGCGAGGTAAGTCATATCACCGGTCTGGAACCCTATGTTTTAAGGTTTTGGGAAGCGGAATTCTCAACCCTCCACCCCCGAAAAAATCGGGGAGGCCAGCGGGTTTATATAGACCGGGATATTCAGGTCATCCTGCGAATCAAAAAAATGTTGTACGAAGAAGGATTTACCATTGCTGGTGCAAAAAAGAAAATCAATGAAGAACGACAGCCCAAGAAAGAAGATCAGGAAAAAAAAGGAAACTCCAAAATCATAAACCGGATCAAATTAGAGCTTGAAGACATCCTGCAAACCCTTGGGCCAAAGGATAATTAATTCCACCTAGAAAAAAAAATAGGGATTGAATGGCGATAGATAAAAAACCGGGATTTAAAACTCTTCAGGATCCAAAAAAAACCGTAAGGCAGGGATCCCCTTCAAGTCCGGGGCGTAGCGCAGCCCGGTAGCGCACTCCCTTGGGGTGGGAGTGGTCGCTGGTTCAAATCCAGTCGCCCCGACCATTTTTTACCACAACACCTGGGCAGTGGAAATTCCGCTGCCCAGCTTCGGTAGTCAGAGTACCTCCCGGACCTCCCCTGGCCATCATCGACAATGAGAAAGACGGGAACGAAAAAATCACAGCTGCGATGGCAGCTTTTTTTATTATGAAACAGAGGAACGTGTTTGATTATCCTGGTTTCCAATGATGATGGTGTCCACTCCCCCGGTTTACACCTCCTTGCGGAACGGTTAGGCGCACTTGGAGAGGTATACGTGGTTGCTCCCGACCGGGAGCGAACCGCCGCCAGCCATGCCCTTACGCTCCATAAACCCCTCCGCGTCGAATGTTTAAAAGAACGGGTGTACAGTGTGAATGGAACCCCCACTGACTGCGTTAACCTGGCCGTGAACCATATATTACCGGAAAAACCGGCTCTTCTGGCCTCGGGGATCAATAAGGGCGGAAATTTAGGTGATGATGTCACCTACTCGGGAACAGTTTCCGCTGCCATGGAAGGCATTCTGTTGGGAATTCCCTCCTTTGCCGTTTCCTTAGTCGCCAAAAAAGATTTTAATTTTGAAGGGGCGGCCGACTTTTCGTTAAAACTGGGGACTCAAATCCTAAAAAGAGGGCTTCCCCATTACACCCTTTTAAATGTCAATGTACCCAATCTCCCTTCCAAAGAAATTCAAGGAGTTCAAATGACTTCTTTGGGAAAAAGGATTTATGATGAAGATCTGGTCATCGAAAATATCGATCCCCGCGGAAAACATTACTATTGGATTGCCGGAAACCAAATCCGATGGGAAGAAGGGAAAGAAACCGACAACATTGCCATTGATTCCAATCAAATATCGGTCACGCCGGTCCACCTGGATCTGACCCATTATGACGCCTTACCGAAACTCAAAGCGTGGTTACCCGATCTAAATCCATCGTAAAATCAGGGCTCACCTTGGACGCTTACGATCGCGCAAGAAAAAAAATGGTTGAGGAACAACTCATCAGCAGGGGGATTAAAGATCCCCGTGTTCTAGAGGCCATGGGCAAAGTTCCTCGTCATCTTTTTGTCGAAGAGGCCCTTTGGGAACGGGCCTATGGAGACCATGCGCTCCCCATCGGTGAAAAACAAACCATCTCCCAGCCCCTGATGGTCGCACTGATGACCGAAGCCCTTTCGTTGAAAGGAACCGAAAAGGTCTTGGAAATCGGCACCGGATCAGGATATCAAACCGCAGTTCTCGCTGAAATTTCAGCGAAAGTCTATTCCATTGAACGGATCAAAAGCTTGGCACTTCGTGCCCGGGATCTTTTGGACAAACTTCAATATCAAAATGTGGTCATTAAACAATTCGACGGAACATACGGGTGGAAAGAATGCTCCCCTTTTGATGCCATATTAGTCACAGCAGGGTCTCCAGACATTCCCCAAGTTCTTGTGGACCAACTGGCTGACGGAGGTCGGTTGATCATTCCCGTGGGTGACCGGAAATCTCAAACCTTAAAAAAAGTCATAAAAACCCGTGCAGGACTGATAACCTCATCTCATACCCCCTGCGTCTTCGTACCCCTAATTGGAACCTATGGATGGAAGGTAGAAACCGATAACGGGGGTTAACGGCTTTGGCATGATTAAAATTTTCAACACAATCAAAGGGAAAAAAGAGGTCTTCCAGCCACGGCAAAAAGGCCACGTTGGAATCTATGTGTGCGGTGTAACCGTTTACGACAAATGCCACCTGGGCCATGCCCGCTCCGCCATCGTCTTTGATATGATCCGCCGTTATTTCGAATTTAAAGGCGAGCAAGTCACTTATGTCAAAAATTATACCGATGTGGATGACAAAATTATTAACCGCGCACAAGAAGAAGGTCGTCCCTGGAAAGACATTGCGGCCAAATACATCAAAGAATATGAAAACGATATGAAACGGCTGGGGGTATTACCCCCTCAGCAGGAGCCCAAGGCAACGGAACATATCGAAGAGATGAAAACCATCATCTCTAAACTGATGGAAAAAAATACAGCTTATGCCGTAGACGGCGATGTGTTTTTCGCGGTAAATCAATTCCCCGAATATGGAAAACTCTCCAAGCGAAACTTGGAAGAAATGATGGCCGGGGCACGGGTTGAAGTGGACAGCCGAAAGCGAAACCCATTAGATTTCGCCCTTTGGAAATCCTCCAAACCCGGTGAACCGACTTGGGAGAGTCCTTGGGGCCCAGGCCGCCCAGGATGGCATATTGAATGCTCCGCCATGTCGATGAAATATCTAGGGGAGAATTTCGACATTCACGGAGGGGGACAAGACCTCATTTTTCCCCATCATGAAAACGAAATCGCACAAAGCGAAGGGGCTTCGGGAAAGCCCTTTGCCCATGTTTGGATCCATAACGGCTTTGTCAATGTGAATAAGGAAAAAATGTCAAAATCCCTTGGAAATTTCTTTACCATTGAGGAGATCTTTAAGAAATCTTCATTCGATCCCCTAACCACCGCATTGAGCCTTCGCTATTTTCTTCTCCTCACCCATTACCGAAGCCCCATTGAATTCTCAAAAGAACAGTTGGATGCCGCTAAAGCAGGGATTGACCGTTTTAAAATCCTGCTTCTCCGTCTCAATGAAATTTCACAAAAAGAAAATCAAAAGACCCCATTCCCTTCCGATGAAACGATTAACACATTACTCTCTGAACTTGAAAAGAAGTTTGAGGAGGTCATGGAGGATGACTTTAACACACCTCAAGCGCTTGCCGCACTTCACGAATGTGCCACACGGATCAACGCCCTGATGGATGAAGGGATCTCCCCCTTTTCCGCCCGGGAATGTATAAACACCCTCCAAAAATATTTCGGTGTATTGGGTTTTGAAGAAATAGGAACTCAAGATGAGACAGAATCCGTCCCTCAAGAAATAGAACAGCTCGCCGAAGAAAGAAACGCCGCCAGAAGCAGAAAAGACTGGACAGCAGCCGACCGGATCAGAAAAAAATTGGAAGGAAAAGGGTTTATCCTGGAAAATCGCCCGGATGGAACCACCCGGGTTCGACGGTCATGAAAAAAGAAGATCACAACCTTCTTTATGGCCTGAAACCCGTCATAGAAAGCCTCAAGGGTGGCCGGGGAAGGGTCAAAAAAATCTTTCTTCAATATGATCGAACCGGGAAGGAAGTTAACGAGCTTATGCGTCTCGCCCGAGATCAGGGCATCTCCGTCAAACGGGAAACCCGGGAGAGTTTGAATCATTGGGCGGGAACTCCAAAACATCAAGGTGTCGTTGCTTCGGTCCAGGGTCTGGGACCTCTCACTTTTGAAAACCTTTTAGACAACCTTTCCGCTAAAAAAGAGCCTGCCTTTCTCGCCGTTCTGGATGGCATCGAGGATCCACGGAATTTGGGTGCCATCCTGAGAACCGCTGATGCCGTGGGACTTCACGGCGTGATCCTTCCCCAAAGACGCGCAGTGGGATTGACCGCCACCGTCGGAAAAACCTCTGCGGGAGCCATCGAACATATCCCTGTGGCACAAGTCACCAACATCGTCAAAAGCCTGGAGCAGCTTCGAAAAGAAGGCATTTGGCTGGTGGGATTGGAAGCAGATTCCAAAAAAAGTTATTTGGAATTTGATTATACGATGCCCGTGGCCCTTGTGGTCGGGGCAGAAGGAAAAGGTATCCGCCCCCTCGCCATCTCCACCTGCGATGAAACCGTTTCCATTCCCATGAGAGGCTCCATCGCCTCCCTCAACATGTCCGTCGCCTTCGCCGTACTCGCTTATGAGGTAGTCCGGCAACGGACGCTGTAAAAAAAACCATTTACAACAACACACAAGGTGTGAAGTATTTTCCTGGTAGGCAAGACCCCGGTTCATGACATGGTAATAGGCATCGGGATATTCGATTCGAAGTGGACGGGACATGAGGAGAGGCTACCATAAATCCCAAACATGACTCAAGACGAGATTTGACCCCTTTCCTTTCCTTTCTTTCTGTAGACGGTGATGTGTTTTTCGCGGTAAATCAATTCCCCGAATATGGAAAACTCTCCAAGCGAAACTTGGAAGAAATGATGGCCGGGGCACGGGTTGAAGTGGACAGCCGAAAGCGAAACCCATTAGATTTCGCCCTTTGGAAATCCTCCAAACCCGGTGAACCGACTTGGGAGAGTCCTTGGGGCCCAGGCCGCCCAGGATGGCATATTGAATGCTCCGCCATGTCGATGAAATATCTAGGGGAGAATTTCGACATTCACGGAGGGGGACAAGACCTCATTTTTCCCCATCATGAAAACGAAATCGCACAAAGCGAAGGGGCTTCGGGAAAGCCCTTTGCCCATGTTTGGATCCATAACGGCTTTGTCAATGTGAATAAGGAAAAAATGTCAAAATCCCTTGGAAATTTCTTTACCATTGAGGAGATCTTTAAGAAATCTTCATTCGATCCCCTAACCACCGCATTGAGCCTTCGCTATTTTCTTCTCCTCACCCATTACCGAAGCCCCATTGAATTCTCAAAAGAACAGTTGGATGCCGCTAAAGCAGGGATTGACCGTTTTAAAATCCTGCTTCTCCGTCTCAATGAAATTTCACAAAAAGAAAATCAAAAGACCCCATTCCCTTCCGATGAAACGATTAACACATTACTCTCTGAACTTGAAAAGAAGTTTGAGGAGGTCATGGAGGATGACTTTAACACACCTCAAGCGCTTGCCGCACTTCACGAATGTGCCACACGGATCAACGCCCTGATGGATGAAGGGATCTCTTCTGCCTCGGCGAGGAAATGCGTGGAGACGCTTCAAAAATATTTCGGTGTATTGGGTTTTGAAGAAATAGGAACTCAAGATGAGACAGAATCCGTCCCTCAAGAAATAGAACAGCTCGCCGAAGAAAGAAACGCCGCCAGAACCCGAAAAGACTGGACAGCAGCCGACCGGATCAGAAAACAGTTGGAAGAAAAAGGGTTTATCCTGGAAGATCGCCCGGATGGAACCACCCGGGTTCGACGCTCCTAACTTGACCTATTTTCTCCTCACCTTCCCTCTCCCCGGGTGAGAGACGATAAAGGAAAGGGGGTTCTAATCCCCTATTGTGAAAATCTTTTCCTCGGTGTTTTTTGAAAAAGAATGAACCATTCCCTGAACTCTCCTCTCCCACCAGGGGAGAGGACAAAGGAGAGGGGGAATCCATTCCCCCTTTTTGAAATCTCTCCATCGGATGTTTTATGAAAAAAGAAGATCACAATCTCCTGTACGGCCTGAAACCCGTCATCGAAAGTCTCAAAGGGGGCCGGGGAAGGGTCAAAAAAATCTTTCTTCAATATGATCGAACCGGGAAGGAAGTTAACGAACTGCTGCGTCTCGCCCGAGATCAGGGCATCTCCGTCAAACGGGAAACCCGGGAGAGTTTGAATCATTGGGCGGGAACTCCAAAACATCAAGGTGTCGTTGCATCGGTCCAGGGGCTAGGACCCCTCACTTTAGATAGCCTTTTAGATGATCTTCCCTCTAAAAAAGAGCCTGCCTTTCTTGGCGTTCTGGATGGCATCGAAGATCCACGGAATTTGGGAGCCATATTAAGAACCGCTGATGCCGTTGGGCTCCATGGCGTGATCCTTCCCCAAAGACGCGCAGTGGGATTGACCGCCACCGTTGGGAAAACCTCCGCCGGAGCCATCGAACATATTCCTGTGGCTCAGGTTACCAATATCGTCAAAAGCTTGGAGCAGCTTCGAAAAGAAGGCATTTGGCTGGTGGGATTGGAAGCAGATTCCAAAAAAAGTTATTTGGAATTTGATTATACGATGCCCGTGGCCCTTGTGGTCGGGGCAGAAGGAAAA